>ERZ1034361.453-NODE-453-length-26763-cov-3.065990_pt1 | contig 26763 bp, 30 predicted proteins | sample MGYA00520617_ERZ1034361 | MGnify/ENA primary metagenome ERZ1034361 (study PRJEB33736, sample SAMEA104284507) | Azolla filiculoides | biome: Urban; feature: Water surface; material: Ditch water | place: Netherlands | collected 2015-10-28 | depth 0-0.1 m ...
ACTATTACTATTAAACAAAGCATGGGAGTCTTAAAGCGATGAAACGTTTTATCATATCTCTAGTGCTTCTGTATAGTATATGTCTATCAGCACATAGTCAAGCTGCAGGATTGTCAGACTTGAAGTTTGGACAAGCACAGATAGCAGACTCGCAGTGGAACGTATCATCATGTATGTATACTGCCACTTGTCAAATCTACAGTAAGAATCCAGGAACTGCATATAAGATTCCATGGACTAATGGACAACTGACTTGGGCTGCTGGTAGTTATGTTAAGTTTGATGCTAACATTGTACAGACTGGTTCGCATTGTAGTTTCTGGAACGTCTTTGGTATTTGTATTGGTTCTCAAATTCCAGACTATGGTAGAAGCACGACCAATCCATGGTTGGCTAAACAATATAATGCAGATGGAACTCTAAGAGCAACAATGGGTGCAGGGCATATAATTAACATGGGTAATGATTTCTTTTTCTTTGTTGGTAGCGATAACAATACTGGGCAGTTATTCAGTATGACTTCTGGTATGAGTGGCTCTGCTGGATTGACATGGACTGGTACACTTAACCCATCTATCAGTCAGGTTGATACACTGGCTGCAACTAATGGCTCAACAACACCACTTGCCGCAGGGCAAACTGCTGCACCGCCACCACCTGCTGCTCCTTCGTTGTGCTGCGGTGGATCGGCTGCAGCATTTAATGCTAGTCAAACTAATTCTGCAAAAGTCATGGCTTTTACTTCTAGAACAACAGCTGACTCAAAAGTAAATATTGAACAGATTGGTAACTTCAACGTAACTACTATTGATCAGTCAGGAACAAAGAATAACTATACGAATTACTATGTGAATGGTAGTAACAATACGACTAATATTAAACAGTCAGGTAACGCTAGCACTCAAGTAAACTATGTAGACCTTGCTATCACTGGTAATAGTAACACTAGCAACATTACTCAGACAAGCACTGGTGGAGGCAAAGGAGCTTTCATAACAGTTGCCAATGATGGTAATAATGTTAAGTTGCAACAGAAAGATTCTGGTAGTCACTATGCAGAAATCAATTTGACTGGTGGAAATAAGTCAGTTGATATTACACAACAAGGTGCCGGTAACCATATGACGAGTGTTACATTAAGTGGCATGCCAACAAGTTTAACTCTTACACAGAGTGGTGGTACTCAGCAGTTCTATTCTATAACCCATAATTGCGCCACATCAGGCGGATGCGGAGCTATAACTGTGACACAAGGGCAATAAATAGTACAATACCTTTTTGGAGATTGAAATGAAACGATTAGTATATCTTGTAATTGGATTGATCATTGGTGGTTATACTGCTTATGCCTTTTCCAATCCTATCGACGATCGCTGTGCGCAGCACGTAGTTTGGGGAGCACCTCAAGCAGTCGAAGGAAATAACCAATACCTCTGTCGTACTGGTTACGCAGTTAACTACAACTATCAAACTAAAGTAGCAACATACGTAGTTGAAGTTATTCGTCCAGAGAACTTAGTTCGTACTGCTGCACGTAAAGACGACTTCCGTGAAGACACTGAAATTCCAGCTCAGTATCGTGTTACTTTAAAGGACTACCAAGGCTCAGGTCTTGATCGTGGTCACATGGCACCAGCTGCAGACTTTATGAACTCTGCACAGATGATGTCAGAGTCATTCTTGTTATCTAACATGATGCCACAGAATCCAGGTAACAATCGTGGAATCTGGAAGTACACTGAAGAGATGACTCGTTATTATGCACAGAAGTACAATACACCCATGTACGTAATCACTGGTACTATCTTTGATGGTACATCACCAACGTTTGGCAATAATGTAAGAGTTCCAACGTATCTGTATAAGATCGTTATTGATCCACAGAACGTGCGTAGTATTGCATTCCTTTACCCTAACCAAAAGTTAGATCCAAAGGAAATTGAGAAGTACGTTATTTCAATTGCAGAACTTGAAATATACACCGGCATTAACTTCTCACCTGCAATCCCACCACAGTTTGCACCAATGGAACGAGTAAGAGCAAATTATAAGGATTGGTAATGAAGAAACTACTCTCGCCTTGGATGGCACTAATAACATTAGTGCTTCTGCTTTCTATAAGAATTGCAGATCCTTCATTTGTTGAGTCAGTACGTCTTCGTTATTTCGACCAACTAATAACAAGTAAGGAGACGGTCACATCGCAGCAAGTGCATGTGGTCAACATTGACGATGCCTACATCAAACAAAAAGGACAATTTCCTTTCCCGCGTGGAGAGTATGCCACCCTCATTAATGATCTGTATAAGCATGGTGCTGGGCTGGTTGTTTTTAATGTGTATATGCCTGATAGCGATAGGTTCGGCCAAGATGGTAGCTTGGCTAGTGTCCTCGCTAAAGCACCTGTTGTTCTTCCACATGTAGCTGTCGGCGAAGAGGTTAGCAATAAGTATCCTCCTTTTCGTCCTGGCGTTTCTGTAATTGGCGGTGATCCTGAATCCACGGGAGTAATTTATAATGGTATTCAACCCAATGTTAAACAAATCAATGAGAGCGCTGCTGGTATTGGCGTTGTCAACGTGTTGCCTGAAATCGATGGCGTCACAAGACGAGTCCCAATGGTTGTCAACTCAAACGGCCAACTATACCCAAGCATCAGCTTGGAAACGCTTAGAGTTGCAAGTGGTGATCCCAGCTTCCAAGTTAAAGTCAACGAAGTTGGAATCGAAGCAGTACGAATTCCTCAATTTGGAAAAATCACCACAGACGAACTCGGTAGAATTTGGGTTGACTGGTCCAGTAAACCAATTGAACATTCCGCAGCAAAGCTCCCCAAAGACTTCAACGGTGGAATCGTCATCGTCGGCCTCACAGCAAAAGGACTCAACAATCCCGTGGCTACGGCTGCAGGAGCAGTCTATCCACATTATCTACAAGCTTCAGTATTAGACACTATTGTAGCTGGCACGAATATTTCACGTCCTGATTGGGCGTCATTCGCTGAGCTAGCATTCATCGTTATTGCAGTAGTCCTATCACTCTACTTAACGAGATACAAGCATGGTTACTTATTCGCGCTCGCCTTGGCAGCAACAGCCTATGGTGCAGGTTTCCAATTATTTGTTCGATACGGTTATCTTCTTGATGCTGTGTTCCCAATTCTTACCATTGGGATTGTTAGCTTCCATGGATACATTGTCAAATTCCTTGACGAACTGCGCCAAAAGCTCCAGATCAAGAAACAGTTCGGATCATATGTAAACCCAACTGTTGTTGAGCAATTACAGAAGAATCCCGAGTTAATTAAACTCGGCGGTGAACGTAAAGAGTTGTCTATTGTTATGACTGACTTACGCGGCTTCACTACGTTAGGTGAATCTTTCGGCGATGATGTTGAAGGATTGACTCAGATCATGAATGATTACATGACAGCGTTAAGTGTTCCAGTGTTGAAGAACAATGGTACCCTAATTAAGTTCATCGGTGATGCTTCACTTCATGTACACGGCGCTCCATTAGACGATCCTGATCATGCGTACACCGCAGTTGTTACTGCTCAACAAATGATTAAAGCTATTGAAGACTTCAACGTAGAACTTCAAGCAAAAGGACGTCCACCTGTGGGCATGGGCGCGGGCGTAAACACTGGTGAGACTCTAATTGGTAACATCGGTTCTAAAGAGAAGTTTGGATATGACGTACTAGGCGATTCAGTATCAACTGCTGCACGTCTTGAAGGTCAAACAAAGTCTTATGGTGTTCTACTAATCATTGGTCCTAACACTAATGAAATCGTCAAAGATCGTATCTTCACTCTTGAATTAGATAACATTGCTGTGAAGGGTAAGACTGTAGGCCTACGTATCTACACTCCTCTACACGCTGATGCAGGATCTATGCCTGAGTACCTATTAGCACGTGAACAGCATGACGCTATGATGGCTGCATATCGTGCTCAGAAGTTTGATAAAGCAATTCAAATGTGTAAAGATCTAATGGGCGAATTTGATGGCCAAATGGATCATAGTTATGAATTATGGATTGAACGTTGCGAAGACATGAAGAAGGTAAAACTTCCAAAGGACTGGGACGGTATTTTTAGAGCAACTTCTAAATAGCCCTGTACTTTTAATCGTAATCGTGATACAATTATAAATAATAAATCAGTCCGGCAGTACTGACCCAAGAACTGCCATATCACATACACAACACTAAGGAGTAGTTATGTCTAATATGACACCGTTCGAAATTCGCCTCGAACTATTAAAAATGGCGAAAGAAATGCTGGAACAAGATTATTATGGCCAACGTGAAAAGGTAAGTAATGAGTACGCGTCCAGATGCGATTATGCAAAATTGAATGGGCAATCCATTCCAGAGCATCCTGGCTTTCCAGCATTCCCAAGCGAAACTGAAGTTATCAAAAAAGCCACAGAGCTAAACAGTTTCGTGTCACAAATCCCACAAGAAAATTCAAAGGGCAAAAAGTCCACCTGATAAGGGATCGGGCAAGAGGCATTGACGCCTCTTGCTTTTAACCAATTAAGGAGATAATTATGCGTAAACAATCTTTAGCGGTACTTTATACGCTTCTGTTTTCGTTTTTCGTTATGATGGCAAGCTTTCAATTGTCATCACAAGATCTTTATTTTGTTTCCGATGTAGAAGCAAACGTATCACGTCCAGATTTGATCACTGGCATTCCTCAGAAGGCTGTATCATATACTCAGCTTTCAAAACAGGATCGCAAGCAGATTGACTGTCTTGCAAAAAACATTTACTATGAAGCAGGCTTTGAACCTGTAAGTGGTTGGTTCGCCGTAGCTTCAGTAACCATGAATAGATTATTGTCTGGCAACTATGCAGACACTGTTTGCGGTGTAGTATATCAAAACAATGGTCGAACATATCAATTCTCTTGGGTTGGCATGAAAAATAGATTGTCCAAGATTGACGAAGATGTATATAATAGTATATTAAAGGTAGCAACTGCGATGTACTTAGGTTATGATACATCTAAGGATATTACTAAAGGTGCAACATTTTATCACGCTGACTATGTAAATCCAGGATGGAAACTTGAAAAGACTAAGAAGATAGGAAGACACATTTTTTATCGCAGTCCCAAAGATACGTTAGGAGAAGATATATGAAAGAAGGTTTAGATAGAATTACATTTATAGTTTGTATTACGATCGTGCTGATGTCATTCATCGGGTCAATCGCGTATTACAATATAAATGACAGAGCTCTAATGTCACGCAACATCAGCGAGGCAGTAGCGAAGGGGATGGATCCACTCTCCGTAAGATGTTCCTATACATCTAGCCAGGATACTGTGTGCGTAGCTTACGCTGCCTCTAAGAAATAACAGAGGACCTATGAAGAATGACTTTGAATTTGAGGATGATGAAATGAATGTGCTTGACTTGTTAAAATCACGCAAAACGTCGAATAGTACTACAAGTAAGCCGCTATCGACAATGCATGAGTTCTATCTCACTGGTGAAATTGAATCAGCTGAGAACTACGTGGAATGGTTTGATACTATTCGTCATGCTGGAGAGCACGATATTATTAAGATCTACATTAACTCTTACGGTGGAGATCTGTTTACAGCTATCCAATTCCTACGAGTTCTTGCAGAATCTTCAGCTACTAAGATCGTATCAGTTGAAGGTGCTTGTATGAGTGCAGCAACTATGATCTTCATGTGTGCAGACAATTTTGAAGTCACTCCACACTCAGTCTTTATGTTCCACAACTACAGCGGTGGTACTATTGGCAAGGGTGGCGAAATGATCGATCAGCTTCTACATGAACGTAAGTGGTCAGAGAATCTTTTGAAGAACATCTATCAAGGATTCATGACTAACGATGAAATCAAGGCTATGCTTGAGAATCGAGACATCTGGATGGACGGAGAAGAGGTTGTCAAGCGCATCAATTTGAAGATGGCCAACGATCAAAAGAAGGCTAAGAAAACCCCTGAAAAGAAGGTTCCTGCCAAGAAGCCTGCATCTAAGAAGTCTGCAGGCAGTAAAAAAGTTAGTGAAAGCCCTGTACAATAAATCGTAATTGTGATATAATATTACTATAAACAGTGGGATTATATCATGGCAAATGTACATTTTTTGAGGAAGATGGCGAGTGACGAATTATGGGATACCCTATTCTTCGCCACTGGCCAAGTTCCAGTAAAAGAAAAATCGAAAGATTTTACAATTTTGAAGACTGATCGATTTGCGGCGAAGATTTATCACACCCGCCGGATTGAAGTCAACAAAGAAAAATTAAAATCGGTGTACGAAGCTAAACTATTTTTACAGAGGAACATATAATATGAATTTGCGAAACATTGAGTCAAAAATTATTATCGCTAAAGATCTTAACGATAAAGATACAATCAATGAAATCTATATTGAATTGTCTAATGACAAACAAAAGATGGATCGCTGGTTTGACAAATTCCTTGATATGTTCGATCAGAAGCTAACTGAATGTGATCGCAATGATCCTGTAAAAAAGCTGTATAATACTAAGTTCGAAGAGTACTCTAAAATCTCTCGAGCTATGAAACTCGCTGAATCCTATATGAAGGCTTAATTATGTTTAAGAACGCTGCGCAATTTTCATTACACATTGAGCAGATGGCTGCTGAAAAGAAGATGACTCACATGGATGCAGTACTAAAATACTGTGAGGATAACTTCGTCGAGCCAGATGAAATCAAATCTCTAATCAATAAACCCCTTCGCGACAAGATCGAAATCGATATGCGTGAAGCGAATCTCCTCCCCAAACAAGCAACACTCGACGTATGACACTCACTACAGCCCTATTGCTTATCTGGGCTCATTGGATTGGAGACTTTATTCTTCAGTCTGACTGGCATGCTCAGAACAAGAGTAAGAATAGTTGGATCCTTGGACATCATGTGACTGGTTATATTCTACCATTCGTGATAGTTGGATTCTTCATTCCAATGTCATTAGCTTGGATCATCATCAACTGGATTGGTCACTTCTGTACAGACTATATCACGAGTAGAATTACTTCAAAATTGTGGGCAAAGAAAGAAGTACATTGGTTCTTTGTCACAATCGGTGCGGATCAAGCAATTCACTTCACGACATTGTTTGCTTCGTATGTTTTATTGCTACCATACATGGGGTAAATCATGAGTGCAACTCCTCTAGAAAAAGAACTACATGGCAAGCGTATCCAACAAAAGGAACGCTATATCAAACGTCAAGTTAAGATTGCTAAGGCGCATGGCGTTGAAGTAAGGAACGGTGAAGAACATCGCTATGCAAAACATAGTGCTACTACATGTGGTGATTCTAATTGTGTGATGTGTGGTAACCCTCGTAAGTTCTTTAAAGAACGCACAATTCAAGAAAAGAAGTTTATGCAGAAAGAACTATTTGATGACTCCGAAGCAGCGTGATCTAATTGGGTTTACTTTAACTGCAATAGTTGTTATAATCTATCTAACGGTTGGATTCACGTATCTTTGGAGCACTGATCACCGAACAGTACGATATGATTGTAGTCTCGCGGAAATCTCACCAGACTTTCCAATTGAAGTTCGTAATGAATGCAGGAAGAAATTAAGTGGACGGATTTAAAGCTTACAAATACTTTATGGCGATAAAGCTTCACTTTACGACAGAGAAGTATGATGTTTTTGAAATGAATGGAAGGGTATCGGGTTCTAGAGTTGCTTTCGAGCGCCGGAACGATCGAGGTCTCTTTGAAAAGTTAGCAAAGAAATTTGACAGTGACCATGATCTAATACAGTTCTTAGTCGCCAACTTCGCTTATGGACATACTAGTGTAGTCTATTCAAATGATTCAGATGAGTACTATCGACTTTGGATCAAGAGGAAAGAATCTCGCACTCAGTTATTCACAAACGATTTGTCGAAGATTGTCAACTATCTTGAGATGAATAGACTTAAGCCTGATGTGCTTTATTCGACTGAAGAAGGTATGCCTCTTCTCTTGAACATGTACATTGGAGGTCATGTTACTCTTGAGACAATGGTGATCTTGCAAGAATTTGAAGATTACTTGTCAAAGTGGGAACCCCTGATCATGCTATGGCACGACTATTTCCTTACAATACGTAAAGCAAATAGATTTGTTAAGTTCGATCGAAATAGGTTACAATCTATCCATACATCATTTAAGGAACAACTTGCAGAGTTTTAATCATGGGAAAAACATCTCATAAGAATCGTGACTACGACGATGAAGATCGTAGCAGAAAGAATTCTCGCGGACATAAACATTCGCGGAACGTACCCGGACAGGGTATGCGTGTTATAAATAGTTGGTACGAGGGAGAAGACGACGACTACTTTGACGACGATGTCGGAGTAGAAGACGAAATCGAAATTGTACTAAACAAAAATACACGTTAAATACAACGCTTTATACAACGCTTTATACAAAGGAAAATACGATGGACATTCAAACACTTCGCAAAATGCGCAATTCTGATTTTGGCAAGATCTCTCAGGAGTTCGAAAAGGTTGCCAACCCACAATCAGAAACTAAGTCTTATGCAGACGATCGCTTCTGGAAACTAGAAGCTGACAAAGCTGGTAACGCCAGCGCCACTATCCGATTCTTGCCACGCACTGAAGGTGACGAACTCCCTTGGGTTCGAGTTTTCTCGCATGGTTTCCAAGGACCTACAGGTAAGTGGTACATTGAAAATTCTCTTACTACAATCGGTGAAAACGATCCTGTTGGTGAACTGAATTCCCGTCTGTGGAATACTGGTCTCGACAGCGACAAGGAAATTGCACGTAAGCAAAAGCGTCGTCTCCACTACGTTGCAAACGTTCTTATCGTTAGCGATCCTAAGCATCCTGAGAACGAAGGTCAGGTAAAACTGTTCAAGTTTGGTAAGAAGATCTTTGATAAGATTATGGACAAAGCACGTCCAACCTTTGAAGATGAGACTCCGGTCAACGTCTTCGATCTTTGGGAAGGTGCAGACTTCAAACTGCGTATGCGTAAGGTTGATGGTTATCCTAACTACGACCAGTCTGTATTTCAAGAACCAGCTGCAATCGCAAATGGTGATGAGGAAGAAATTCTTGCAGTAGTAAACAAGCAATATAAACTTGCTGAGTTTACTGATGCTAAGAACTTCAAGTCTTACGACGAACTGGCACGTAAGTTGGCTTCTGTTCTTGACGGTGGTGCTGCTCCTGCTGCAACCGCTGCTTCATTGGCAGAGGATGATGACTACACTCCTCCAGCTCGCACCACAGTTACTAAACCCGCTGCTCAACCTGTGAAGGTTTCTGCATCGGCTGACGAAGGTGATGAAGATGACGACGCAATGAGCTACTTCAAGAAGATTGCTCAGGAAGACTAATCTAGTCCTCCAAAACAAAAAGGACCCGAAAGGGTCCTTTTCTGTTTCTACATTTAGTATTACACAAACACAACGTTACGACCGATGTATCTATTGTAACCTGAGTCTTCGTTTCTAGTTGGTGCAGGAAGAGAGATATTCTGCTTAGAGGTATTGTTAACTGTACTTGGAGCGTTAACAATAACTGGTGCAGGTGCAGGACCTTGTTGAGCCGCTCCAGCATTTTCCGCAGATTTGTTATAAACTGCATTTGCTTCTGTTGGAACAGGTGCTGAAGGTGCTGCTGTTTGTGGAGCAGCTGCTGCGGCTGGAGATGCTGCTTGACTTGCTTTAAGTGCAAGTGTTTCAGCTTGTTGTGGAGTCTTACCTGCAGCGATTGCTTCAGTGTATGCTTTCTTATATGAATCGCTTTGAACTCTGTCAGCAGTCTTAGGAGTACTTACTGCTACGTTTACTGTAGTGTCAGGCGCTGCACTTGGTGCTGCAAGTCTAGTATCACCATTAGGCTTGGAGATCTTAGTTGCTGTTTCTGCTTGAGCTGCAGGTGTAGCCTTTGAAGCGTCAGGAGATCCAGTTGCTGGAGCAGGAGATTTAGCACCGGCACCATCAGCAACCTTAGCTGCAGGTTGTGCAGTAGCTCCACCAGCAGAAGTAGGAGCAGTAGGTGTAGCAGAAGCTCCCTTAAATGGTCTGAATGGACCAATGGAAACTTTCTTGTGGATGATTGGAATAGTGAATCCAATCTCAGGAATCTCTAGCTTATCAAAGAAGTCTAGGATACCATTGAACATCGCTTTAATCGTATCGATAGGATGGAAGATCGCATCAACATATGCTTTCATCATATCGTCGAAGTTGAAAGAGTCTAAGAACTTAGACGCACTATCAAATCCAAATATATCAAGAATCCATGATACAGCATCTTTAAGCATGTCAAGAGGTGCAGTGATTAAGGAACTAATCAATCCCTTGATAGCGCCAGAGATAGCTCCAACGATACCTTCTTTCTTGAAGCCTTCAATCGCACCTTTCACTACGTCCCAGATTGTCATGATGACCGTAAGTGGGAATGCAATCTTTTCTGCGACTACTGCAACAGCTTTAAACAACTTAGAGAACATTGAAAGCTTAGTTCCAATCTCACTAAAGAATTCGCCGAAGGTTTTAATATGACCCATCACCCAACCGATAGCTTTACGGATAGGAGTAGACGTTTCTTCCATCACCTTAAATGCGTCTGAGATAGGAGCAAAGAAAGACTTGACACCTTCGATTACTTTAGTGAAGGTAGAGACAATTGTCTTCATTACATCGGAATTCATTAGCTTACCAAGAATTCCACCAATGAAGTCTTTAACTCCATCAAATACTTTTAAAGCTTTCTTAATGAAGTTACCAAACGCTTCTTTGATCATCTCTAATCCAAGAACGAATGTAACCTCAATATTGAATAACATCTTCTTGAGACTTGGGAAGAACTTACCTAGGCCTACGATAGCTGATTCAATCGCAGAGAATAATAGCTTATTCATCTTAACGATTGCTTTTACATATCCAGAGATAGCACCAACGATGCCACCTAAAGCAATAGCGATCGCAGTGGCTAATCCACCAAGACCACTACCTTCTGTTTTCTTCTTCTCTTCTGTTTTGCCTTTGTCATCTTTGTCAGCAATCTTCTTAAGGAGCTTCAACTGTTCTGCACGATCTCGTTCAGCTTCTACAGTTGATTCCATTGAAGGCTTGACTTCACTTGCCTTTTCGAGTTTCTCAAGAGTCTTGGTCTGATTCTTAGTTTCAACCAGACCTTTTTGAAGAGTGGCCTTAATATCATCAAGGCGAGAGTGAGTACCATCGTCTTTTTCAACGATGGCTTTAGTTTGCTCGGCCGTGTCTTGCTGAACTGAGTTGCTTTGAACGTTCAGCGATTCGATCTTAGTCAGTAGCTCTACTTGTTTCTTAGAGCTATCTTGATTCATGCCCATCATTTTCTTGAAGTCAGCGATAGACATGCGTTCAGGTTCACCCTGCTTTTGCTTGTCGCTGGCCGCAAGTTTTTCTTGAGCAGCTATAAGATCTTTCATGTGAAGTGCCATTACTTTTTACTCTCTAGTCGTTGTTTCTCTTCTTCAAGGTATTGGATCAACATAGCGACGTAAATTTCTCTCTCGAAAGGGATCATCTCTTCAATATCCGATAAACTATATTTATGATACTGCATCAAAGCAAAGTTCATTTTATAGAAGTTACCGAGACTATCATGACAAAGGCTAATTAGAAAAAACCTTCAAGTCCTTGAATCGTTTGTTTGTGGTGATACTTGCATACTGGACAATCGAACTCAATAACCTTCTCAAGCTTTGGCATAGTTTCAAAGAACTTTTGCAGCTTAGAGAATTGCTCTTGTGTTAAATTGTTAACAAAGTTAGTAAGGTCTTCCTTACTTTGTTCGCTTGCAGCATATACGTTTTCATTGTCGTAGATAGATTCAATACAACCAATGATAACTTCGAACACTGAGTCTACATCATTATCAGATAAGCCCTTAAGCTTATTCACAGTCTCAATGCCAGGATATTTCATTTTGACGCCAACGTCGTCGAACAAAGGGATGTCCATTTTGTTCTCAGGATCGAATGTAACCTCAAGCTGAGTAAGGTCAATATTAACCTTCATCTTTGCTTTAGGATCTCCACACTGCTTGCATGAGAAGATCAGTTCAGAAATTTCACCAACTGATTTTGCACGAAGTTGAATAAAGATATATTCGATGTCAAACATTGCTAGCTTGCTTACATCCACTTTACCGAATGTACAAGCGTCGACAACTCCTTTAAGAGTATCAAGCATTGTTGTTTGGTCTTCACTCTGGTGAGCAATCATCAGAGACTTTTCTTCTTTGACGAGGAAAGGACGATACTTAACCTTCTGTTTTGTAGAAGGAATCGTCATCTCGTACGTCGGGGTTTTCATTATTGGTAAAGCCATATTATTTTCCTTTTCTCAAGTCATCGAGCATTTTACTAAGTTCACTAGTGCTACCTACGAAGATAGCGTTGTTTGTTACATTCTTTGTATCACCGCTTTGTTCAGAACCCTTTGGAGTATCTAAAGCTTGCTTCTTCTTATGGAGATCCATAAGCTTACCGTTGACATCAGCAAGGTCTTTCATTAGACCACTGACAACTTCGAAAGCACGAGGATGTTCAGATTGTTTTGCAACAGCCAATGCATGCGCTAAAGCATCTTGGCCTTGCTGAAGAAGAGTGTGTAGATTATTACGAGTTGCTTCATAATCATGATCAACTGCTTGATCCTTGGGCACAATCACCTGCCCTTCACGAGTAATAATATCGGTCTTCGTTTCGTCGAAAGGCTCGACGTCAAAGACTTCACTTAATTTATGATCAGTTGTCATACAAATATACCACCAAATCCTGTAAATTCACCAATGTTATCTGCACTAAGAATTGTCTTAGCACCATCGAAACTAAAATCAACGTTTTGGTATGCCTGTTGAAATTTGTCAAATTCATTAAAGTAGCTAGTTGGAATCGCAGTGAGACCAGCAAAGCCATAATCAAAGTTCGGCATCTGACTTGTAATGGAATTCATTAAGTCTGTGCTTGCCGATTTAACACCACCTGCTAATTGAGTCATCGTAGCGTATTGATACGATAGCGTCACTTGCAACTTCATTACATCCTTTGTAGCATAATCAAGTTGAACAGGAGCAATTGCTTTAGGGTAGGCTCTGTTAAGAGTAACTACATAGCGTTGTTGATCATGTGCGTCTGTTACTATAATATCTATCTTATCTGTAAGATAGTACTTAGGATAATTGAACTGACGTGTGGTTGGGTCTTGAATCAAACCTACCCATTCATCAAACAGTTTCTTAACTGTCATGTCAGCATCAACATAGAAGCTCAAGGTAACAGATTCAAAAAGCTTTTCATACGGCACTTCTTTGAATTCGCCGAATGATCTAACTTGAGATGTAGAGAATGATAGACCAGGAAGTTGAGCTTGATCGCAGAACAGCATTACTCTGTTCATCTTCGATTTAATAGGCTCAATGCTATGAAGCAATTCTGGCAAGGTAAGGTTAACCATAAAGAAGTTCGTCTTAGCGACACCGCCCTTTACCTCGGCAATAAATTCGGTTAGTTTAGTAGTCATCTTTTAAGAGAATCTCCCCAGACGGTTGATTTGTTTGAACCTACGAAGCGTTCGACTGGTAACATCATCGCGGTATGCCAATCTTGTCCTGGAACTTCAATGAACATAGATTGAACGTGATCTTTAAGGTAGTGTTTAATACAGGGTTCAGCGTCTTTGAAACGTGATACACCGCTAATCAATTCCCACGAATAACGAATTTTTGAAGTCTCATCGAGGTTTTTATTCGAAGAGAACTGCATTAGTCGAGTCATCAATTGAACTCGATGAAAGTGAGGCAGATAGTGCATGTTCAATCCCATGAATCCATCGGCAGTAGCCTTATATGGAAACACTAAAGGAAAGCGATCGAAGTACGGAAGTTCATCTTTATACTTTGGATCGTAGTAGAACATGTACAGACGGCCAGGAATAATCTTTGAGACTACTCTTTGCTCGGTGAACAGCTTCTTTTCGTTGACTCGTTTCGTAGCCAATAGCGTAGCCTGCTGTTGGAACCAATTACGAGACTTGGTTGCAATAGTGCTATCGTACTTGTACTTGTCAAAAATCTTTTGAAGATTGGCCATTATTTTTTAAGTCCTAGTTCATGTTCTGTGATGATCTTGAATTCCCATCCACGATCAAGTGCATATCTTTCAGCTGCTTCCCATTTTGCTTTATTCTTAACAAAAGCCATAGACTCTGTTATGTATCTCTGCGTTTTGCGGCCTGGAAATACCGGTGGTTGCGTCTGAGCGGCCGGTTTAATTTCCACTAAATAAGTCTGGATAGTACCATCGCGTTTTCTTACTTGTATTTGAAAATCTACGAAATAACGGTGAATCTTGTTATCAGTAGGACAACGATAAGGTATTACAGTTTCCTCAGACTTCCATTTGATGATCTGAGGGTTCTTGTCGCACCACAAGGCGAAACGGGTTTCCCAACTTGAACGCATAATAATGTTCGTTGGATCGCCAGAATACTTCTCTGGAAACAGAGGATTATATTTTCGTTTGTGGAACATGCAGATAAATATAGGATACTACAACCATATTTATATGGAAAGCCGATGGCAGAAGAAACTAACAACCAACAACCGAGTCGCCAAATTCCAGTAGGTTCTGGAACCGCAGCTGGCGGCTCTACACCAAACTTTAGCTATACAGCCTCAACATTTGATCCCAAGTATCAAGTGCAAGGCTTGTCATATCCTGATGATCTGATGACATCGGATACGTATGGTTATAATAGAGTGGTTTTCTACATTAACGTTTCAGTTGACTCCCGCGTATTAAGAGGCGGCGGAGTTGGCGTAGTTAATGGAGTTACTCGAGATTTAAGAAGCCAGTTACTTGGTGAAAAAGTAACAGGTGCTCAAGCTGCCTTTGCAATGGGCGCAGGAGGTCTTGCAGCAGGTAGTGCCATTGGTGGTGCTCTTGCAGGAGGCGGCGGTGCTGGAGGCGGCGGTGCTTTTGGTGCTGCTTTAGGCGTTGCCGGAGCAGCAGTACTAGGTTTCAATGCAAATGATGGTGAAACTCCACAAGGTGCTGAGAAGGAACCTACGTTTACTCGTCCTCAAAAGAGATTACGTTCAGCTATTGCGCTATATATTCCAAACCAATTAAGTACTCGTTACTCTGCTCAGTGGTCTGAAGAAGACACGGCAATGTTCTCTGCGATTGCAAAGGGCGGTAAGGAAATCGGTCGTGCTCTCGAAGGTGATGCTTCAGCAAAACGTACTGGTGGATTAGTCGGTGAAGTTCTTGGTGCAGCTGCAATCGGTGCCGCACCTGGAGGACAAGCAGCAGGTATCCTTACAGGTCTAGCAGCTAACCCTAAGAAAGAACAAGCGTTTAAGAACGTTGACTTCCGCACGTTTACCTTTGAATATCAATTTGCTCCAAAGGATGAAGCTGAAGCACAGAACGTTCAGAACATTATTAGAGCATTTAAGTATCACATGCATCCTGAATTTAAGTCTGAGGACGCATTCTTGTATGTCTATCCATCTGAGTTCGATATTACATACTATCATGGTGACAAAGAAAACTTGAATATTCACCGTCATACATCTTGCGTACTTACTGAGCTGAACGTTAACTATACTCCTAACGGCGTGTTTACTACGTTCCCAAATGGTATGCCTACGCAGATCAACATCACGATGACTTTCAAAGAACTCATGCTTCTATCCAAAGAAACTATCGAAAAGTATACCTAATATGTACTTCAGCCAATTTCCTAAAATATATTACGACTTCCCGAACTATGCCGGTGATGATACCTTCTTACAGGTTCTCACCGACATTACGGCGAACGTTCGTATTCGCAAACAGATCCTAGAAGATATCACTCTATACGACGAGTATGATATGAAGGAAGGTGAGACTCCGGAAATCGTAGCTGAGCGCATTTATGGCAACGCTGAGTATCACTGGATCATCATGTTGGCTAACCAACGTTATGATTACCTTGCAGACTTTCCTCTTTCATCTGCTGAACTGTACGAGCACGTGCAAGATAAGTATGGAGTAGACCACATTTATGATGTTCATCATTATGAACGTGACGGTATTTATGAGGAAGCAGTTGGTGTACTTAAAGTTCCTGCAAACGCTATTGACAGTCTAAGAGTTAATGACTTCATCGCAGATGTTCCAAAAGCTAACGCTCGTATTACTGCAATCGATAAACCTAATCGTTTAGTAACTGTGAGAATGGACTACGGCCGTTTTCAAGATGGCGATGGCGTTACAGTAAACGGTATTCGTAATGACGCAGTTACCAAGGTTCCTGTTTATACTTCCATTCTTAACTTCCAAGTTCCGACGAATGGTTTTACATTGAATGACAACTATAATGCGATTACTAACTATGATTATGAGAACATCCAAAATGAAAAGAAACGTAGAATCAAACTTATCTCTCCACGACTAATAGAACAAATCTTACGTGAATACAAGAATCTGATGTACTGATATGCAAGATCAACAGTCAAATTTAAGATTTGCTGGTGACGTATCGTTAGAGGAGGTTGCTCTACATACGCTCAACGGGCAAAGCGCAAACATTACAGCACAGGTCATTTCTGCAGAAGTGTATGAAGACCTGTTTTCTCCGTTCATGACGGTGTCAATTGTTGTGCGTGAATCAGTTGACTATATTAACGTCTTCCCATTCATCGGTGAAGAATACGTCAAGCTTAAGATCAGCACTCCTAATATCGATAAGCCTATTGAAGGCAAGTTCTACATCTATAAGATTACTGACCGTCAATACACTAAAGATCGTGAAGTTATGTACACGATCAAGGGTATCTCTGAAGAGTATCTGTATGACGTTAACAAGAAGTTAAGCCAAACGTTTAAGGGTAACTGCGGTGAGATCGCATTGAACCTATTTCAGAAAGCTGGTTTGAATACAGCTAAAACGGCTTTTATTGAGAAGACCTCTAATAAGACTGCATTCACTGCAGCATTTTGGTCTCCTACAAAGTGTCTATCATTCTTGTCTACTAATGCAATGAATGAAAGCACTTCTCCTACATACTTGCTGTATGAGAATAGACATGGATTTAACTTCCGTTCAATCGATGAGCTATTGAAGTCTACCACTTACCATAAGTTCATTAAAGATAACTTCAGTCGTTCTACGATTAACGACAATTCTGCTGAAGCTACTAAAGAGCCTCAGGAAGACTTTAAACGTATTATGGAATTGGACATTCCAGTTCTTACTGACTACATGGAAGACATTTCGTCTGGTCGTCTAAAGTCTCGTATTATTTCGCATGACCTTGTTACTAAGCAATATCATATTAGAGACTACTCAGTCAAGAAAGACACTGAGCATCCTCCAACATTGTTGAATGAGAACCCTGCTTATTCTCAGTACGCATCTTCAAACTCTATGAGTACGATGATTATCATGCCGAGACACTTCTCTAACTTTACAAATTTTGCAGACGTAACGAACTACAATACGATTCAGAAGCGTATGTCGTTCTTCCAAAGCTTACAGAAGTATAAGGTCACCATTCAAGTACTTGGTCGTACAGACTACACTGTAGGACAAGTCATGGAGTTGCAAATCCCTAAAGCAACACAGATTACTAAAGAACAGAAAGATAGCCCATACGACGAGATTCTTTCGGGTCGCTATTTACTATCTGCAATCAGTCACATCATTACAAAGGAAGGTCACACCTGTAACATGGAACTGATTAAGAATTCTATCATTATGGATATGAGCAAGCAAAGATGAGAAACATATTTACTGGCGTAGTTGAAAATCGAGACGATCCTCTAAAGCTGGGTCGTTGTCAGGTTCGTGTAGTTGGTCTACACACCGAAGATAAGATAACACTTCCAACAGCAGAGTTGCCGTGGGCATTCCCAATGCAACCAGTTAGTTCAGCTTCGATCAATGGTATCGGTTGGACACCTGTAGGTCCAGTTCCTGGAACTTGGGTTGTTATCATGTTCCACGACGATGAGTACCAAATGCCTGTGATGATTGGTACACTTGGTGGTATTCCACAAAGTAAAGCATCTGAACGCATTCTTGACACTAGCGATAACTTAGTTACTGACGGCGGTGTAGTTACGGGTTCTGATGGTTCACCAGTAAAATCAAAAGATGGTACTGATGTAACTATCGATGGCGGTGTTAAGAATCTACTTGGCAACGCTGCAGCGCAGATCGGTCAAGTGCTTGGTATCAATCTGAACGGTGGACTCAAAGGTCTATTCAATAACGCAGGTGGATTACAAGTAGAATCAGTTGGTGCGGCAGATGAACGTGCTGAAACTGTTACTCCTAAGATTGTTCCCGCAGAAGAATCTAAGATTACTGCACAACCTGAACCTGCAAAAGCTGATGATAAAGTATTGGCTGCAGACATCAATGTTGATCCTCCTGCTAAGTACGCTCCATCTGATAAAGCTAAAGCTAAGAAATGTATTCAAGCTATTATTGCTGCATGTGATCAAATTGGTCTAACTTCTAAGTATGCTAAGTGTTCAATCCTTGGTATTTGCGGCGGTGAGTCTAAATGGCTTCCACTAGAAGAAGGTCACAGCTATTCTGCTGATAGCCTACTAAAGGTATTCCCTGGCGTATTCAAAGGTGACGCTGGTAAAGCTGCACAGTATGCAAGATGGCAAGGAAGCAAAGCTGACTTCTTCCGTGAGATCTATTCTCCAAAGTATAAGAATGGTCAGGGCGCTGGTAATAAACAACCAGACGATGGTGCACTGTTCTATGGTCGTGGTTTCAACCAAATCACTGGTCGTGCGCTGTACGAACAATTAGAGCGTGAACTTAAGAAGATTGGCGTTGATGCACCTATCTCTAAGCAACCTGACATTCTCATTAACGACATCGACAAGTCTGCGCTTTGCACAGCGATGTTCTATAAGCTTAATGTTAAACATCCAATTGATGATCCCGGTTATTTCCAAGCTGCGCTGAAGCGTACTGGTAACCCAGTTGGCGACTCATATGAAAAGAAGAAAATTCTTTATGAGTACTTCCTTGGTCAAGGTGTTATTGCTGATTCGACTAATAAGCCTGCAGCCGATGGTCAAAAGACTTACACTCAAGCAGAAGTGCAGTATCTTCCAAAGAGCAAGCAGATGGCATTGCTCGAAGATCGTTCTGATGTAGCTACTGTTGGTTTCAAAGATCCATCAGGTAAGTATCCATTGCGTAATCTAATGGATGAACCTGATACCAATCGTTTAGCGCGTGGTATTATTAAAGAAACTGCTGTTGAATTTAAAGATCAGACTCGTACGTCTGGCATTCCTCTTGCGAATGACGGCTCATCTTGGGAACAACCCTTAGCTCCATTCGGTGGTGAGTATCCATATTCTAAAGTATTTGAATCTGAGTCGGGTCACCTTCAAGTGTTCGATGATACGCCAGGCCATGAAACAATTAGCTTCTATCATCGTAAGGGTACCTTCATTGACGTAGATGCAAATGGTACTCAAGTCAATAAGATCGTAGGTGATGGTTATACTGTCATCGATCGTAATGGAATGATTCAGATTGCTGGACGCTGTAACTTACACGTTGGTAACTCTGTAAACATCTATGTTGAAGGTAACGCTGACATTGAAGTTAATGGTGTTACAAACGCTAACTTCCACGGCGACGTAAATCTTGGTTGTGCTCGTGATGTTAACTGGGCAATCGGTGGCGACTTCAATCTTAAGGTTGATGGTAAATTTAGCACTACTGTTATTGGTGATACTAATACATCATGCGATGCAAACATTAGCACTCAAGCTAAGGCTAACATTTCGTTTAATTCAGAAGCTGCTATTACTACTCAAGCAACGTCTAACATTACAGTTAAGACTGAGGCATTGTATGCATTAGAAGCAGGTGATGAAGTATCGTTTAAGACAGCAGCTGCAATGAAGACACAAGCCGATGGTGAGTATACTGTTAAGGTTGGATCTGATCTGCGTATTAATGCTGGTGGTGATTCTAAGATTACTGCATCTGGTAACTTTGACTTGAATTCTGCAGGTGCTTCTAAAGTAACCGGTACTGAAGTTCATCTGAAAGCACTTGGCGGTGCAGTCAACATGGATGGTACTGCATTCAGAGCTCAGCAAGGAACATCACAAGTTGCTTCAAAGACAACTGCTCCTTCTGGTAACACCGTTGATAGTTTCGACAAATTTGCAGCACTAACACTTGCAGCTCCAGAATTCAGACCTGCTGCAGGCGATTCATTCGACATATTACAAACTCCAGTACGTCCATCACCGCCTGTTGAACTCAAGACTGATCTTGAAAATGCAAACAACACAGCGTTGGAAGACTTCCAAAAGAATCCTGGCAAGTACTATAATCCAGAAGCTGAGGCTGGTGGCGTAAATCCTAATCGTCCTCCTCAACCTGATATCGGTGATGCAGGTAAGTCTCTACCACCAAGTGGTGCAGGCGCTGGCGATATTCAAGCATTCTTAACTAAGCAACTTGCTTTAGCTAAGGAAGGCTTCTGGGCTGAGACCGGCATGAAGGATAAGAACAAATCTAATCCTAACATTCTTTCTATGTGGAAAGATATTGGTATGCAGAATGTCTGTGGCGGTTCAGATCAGACTGCATGGTGTATGGCATTCGTTAACTGGACACTGAAGCAGAACAACTATCGTTATGCTCAATCAGCTCGTGCATTCGACATTCGCGACAGAACAGAGAAGTGGAAAGCTACAAAGGTAAGCGATCCACAACCAGGTGATATTTGTGTATGGTCTTACTCACACGTTAACTTTGTATATGAAGTTAAGTCTAACGGCACTTGTACATTCGTCGGTGGTAACCAAGGCGGCGGTAAAGTGACTGATAACAATCCATCGGGTGGTTCTGTAACTATTAGTTATGCTGGAGGCGCTTCAAAATCGCATCCAAACATTGTTGGTTTCTATAGACCAAGTAAAGACTAATTCCGAACACAGAGATAAATATAAGTATGGCACGCAATACTAGAACTTACACAGACCTAGACTTTAACTTCCTTCTGCATCCGCGATCAGGAGACGTCTCGTCACGCTCTGATGAGGAAGCTATTAAGCAGTCTATTCGTAATCTGGTTTTAACTCGTAACTACGAGCGTCCTTTTAGAAGCTACCTTGGTTCTCAAGTCACTGCACTGTTATTCGAACCAGCTTCTCCTCTTCTGACATCAATGATTGAGAAGACTATCTCTGATGTCATCAACAACTATGAACCTCGTGCTGTTCTTCTTGGTGTTTCTGTAACTTTCAGTCAAGAGAATAACAGCATGTATGTTTCGGTCACATTTAAGATCCGAAATACAGAACAACCAATAACAGTTAATCTAATTCTAGAGAGAACCCGATAATGGCAACAAACAATAGAATTAAGGTATCAGACCTTGACTTCGATCAGATCCGCGAGAATCTGAAGACGTACTTATCGGGTCAAGATACTTTTACCGACTATAATTTTGAGGGCTCGGCTCTATCGACACTCGTCGACTTGCTAGCTTACAATACTCACTATAACGCGCTTTATACAAACCTTGCTGTCAACGAAATGTTCCTTGACTCTGCTAGCAAGCGTTCAAGCGTAGTGTCTATTGCTAATAACTTTGGTTACACTCCAGCAGGTGCTATTGCATCTAAGGCTAGTGTTAATATCGTAGTTAGTAACCCTACAGCTACTGCTCAAACATTAACATTCCCTAAGTGGTCTTCGTTCGCTACAACTATTGATTCTACTCCATACGTATTCTATACGATTGAAGATTACACTGCTCAATTAGTTAATGGTACATATACATTTAAAGATGTAATTCTATACGAAGGTACTCCACGTACTCTTACATTCGTTTGTACAGAAGCAAATCAAAAGTTCACGCTGCCTTATTCTAACATCGATCTTTCTACGATGTATGTCATGGTTCAACCAACAGGTGAGAACCCAGACTTTGTAAGATATCGTCGTTCAACTGAAGTTCTATCGTTGAAGTCTGACACTGCCGTGTACTTCATTAAAGAACTTGAAGACGAAACATACGAACTTTCATTTGGTTCTAATAATCTTGGTAAGCCAATTGCAACTGGTAACGTTATCACTGTTACAGGTCTATTGACAAACCGTGCAAATGGTGATGGCGCTACTGCATTCTCTTACACAGGAACTGGCGTTGCTGGTGCAGTGCAAATCTCTGCAACAACTGCATCACAAGGCGGTGGCAATAAAGAAGCTATCGACCAGATTAAGTACAACGTAACTCAAGCATTCTTTGATCAGAACCGTGCAGTTACACCTTCTGATTATATGTCAATGATCAAGAGAAGTTATCCTGGTCTAGACGCGGTAAACGTTTGGGGCGGCGAAGATAATGAACCTCCAGTTTATGGTAAGGTTTACATCTGTGTTAAACCTACAGACCGTCTTTACCTGACAAACTCAGAAGAATCATACATTGCTGAAAAGATTATCAAGCCAAAGAGTATTGTTTCTATTACTCCTGAGTTTATACGTCCTTCATACGTAGATCTAGAGATCACGACAACTGCATACTACGATAAGACTAAGACAACTCGTTCAGCAGCTGATCTACAATCTGCGATTACAATCGGCATTGAAAGATATCGTGATACAAACCTGAACAGCTTTGACGGAGTGTTCAGAATGTCTAAGTTCCAAACGATGATCGATAACATCGATCCATCAATCACAAGTAACATTACAACATTCAAATGCTTTGTTGAAATGACACCTAAATATGGAGTACACGGTCAATATCGTTTGAACTTAGCGAATCCGATTTACAATGAAGGCGTTCCAGAAGAAGCGTTGTTAACGACAGGCTTCTATATCGATGGTACGACTAATGTCTATTATATGGATGATGATGGTGAAGGCAATGTTCGCCTCTTCCGTAAAGTTCAGGGTACTGGCGAGAAGTATATCGTCAATCCTAAGATTGGCACGATAGAGTATAACAAGGGTATTGTCAACATTAGCAATCTAAGAATCACGAGTTTAGATGAACCGAACTTCTATTTTATACTTAAGACAAGTTCATTTGACGTCGTTTCAGTTCGTAATCAGATCGTTAATATTCCTTCAACAAGAATCAATGTGAATTTAGTAGAAGATACTATCGCAGCAGGAACACGCCTAGGTGGCACTAACTATACTTTCACATCAAGTAGAAACTAATGTCTAAGATTAAGCAATCTATCATTGCTCAGCGCCAACTGCCTGAGCATATTAGAGAAAACTATCCGGTCTTTGTTGAGTTCATCAAAGCTTACTATGACTTTCTTCAAGAGAGTCAGGGGCAGCAGCTTGAAAAAATTCGCGATGTGGATACAACTCTTGAAGAGTTCATTGATAGATTCAAATCTGAGTTAGCAAAGAACTTCCCGATTCACCTTGCATCTGACAAGGCAATGGTGCTTAAGCACCTTCGTGAGTTCTACCTTTCACGCGGCTCAGAAGATTCATTTAAGTTCCTATTCAACGTTCTGTTTAGCAAGAACGCTGAAGTGTTCTATCCATCGGCTCAGATGCTTCGCGTCTCTGATGGTAAGTGGCACCAAGACGTATCAATTTTCATTCAGCCTTTGAATGAAATTCCTGATATTACTCAGCTGAACGGTAAGTTCATTAATATTACCAATCACCACGGTAAGACAATTAACACCTACATTGAGAATGTCGTTAAGTATTCTGATGACATCTATGAGGTCTTCATTCAACGTGATTACATGAATGAGATCGACATTGGCTCAATTATAGAAACTATTGACGGTACGCATAAAGGCACTGTTCTTCAATGTCCTACATCGTTGAAAGTATTCAAAGGTGGTAAAGGCTTCAAGGTTGGCGATATCTATGCACTGAAGACTCAGCTTGGTCGTGGTTGTGTTATTAAAATCACGAAGGTTGGATCACTAGGCGAAATCAAGAACATCAAAGTTATTCGCTTTGGTCTTGATTATAAAGTTAAGTTCTACTCATACCTATCAAGTAAAGAACTAGCAGCTTGGGAGTATATCCATCCTCTAGCTTTGAATCATCCTTACAATGCAGCTGAACCTCACTATAATGAAAAGTCTGGTGGCTTCGTAGATTCAGGCTGGGCCGCAAAACAAACGTACATGTATTACGATCCAGCAATTGATGTTAAAGCATCAATGGATCCATCACGAGCATCTGATCGTTTCTTCGCGGATCCATCTTATGTTGGTGAAGTCGTAGAACAGTTCTATGCAGATGATTCTAAGAAACCTATCGACGAAGACTTAGCGATTATCGAGATTGATCTTGGTGCTGTTGCTAAGTATCCTGGCTACTATTTGAAAGCCGATGGATTTATCTCTGATGAGATGTACATTCAAGATGGACAATATTACCAAGCATTCTCTTACGTAGTTCGCGTTGAAGAAGAACTACGTAAGTACGCTGATATTGTTCGTGCTTTGGTTCACCCATCAGGCATGAAGCTATATTCTGAGTATAGAATCTTTAACGTTCTTAACGTTGCTGCTATTTCTCGTAAGATTACTCGTCTTCTACAACTTCCTGTCAAAGGTAGGGCTCCTTCTGTAGTTACAGTAACTAACCGTGGTATTAGCTACAACAACTACATCACTATTCCTATTCCAGATGGCGGGTTCACGGTTGATATGCCTTCAACGCTTATCAACGCTGGTTACGTAACGTATCCAGATCCTATTCTTAATCTGGAGTATGAAGGCTCAAACGGCGAGATTCAATCTCGTCAAGGTAAAGCCGCTAAGCACTCCGGTAAGTCTATCTCTGATTTAGTTTCACAAACAGAGTTTAGAGCAATGCTCTTGAGCAAAGACGTACGAGATACGTTTGGTATGCTTGATGCGCAAGTTAAAGGTGTTACAAAGAACGTTGCAGATATCATCAGTGAGTATATTGAAACTCGTGCTTTCAGTGCAACCAAGAATCTTAACGATAACGTTACTCAACCAGAGACTTTATCAAAAGCATTTGATACGCTCAAGACTGATGTTCAACTGATTCTAGATTCTTACGACAACTTTGTAAGCAAACCAGTTGTAGACGTTATTACTGCTATCACTGATGAAAACGTAAAAGAGCTTACTAAGAATCTCGCTGACGCTATTATCCCAGCTGATGTTCGTGCACCAGAATACATTAAGAATCTTATTGATGGTATCACTCAACTCGATACTCAAGTTAAAGATTACTCTAAAGACTTACTGGAAGACATTTACAATAGCGATGTTTATGAAACTGTTTATGGCAAGAATCTCGTAGAGATAGTAAATATACTTGATGATCTACAAAATTCTACTGAGAAGCTTGTTCAAGACGCAGTACCGGTCTTAGACGATGTAACTAAGATCTATACAGATAAGCCGCACGACGACGAATTCTCAGTGTTGGATGCAGACACACTCGAGACGATTAAGAACTTCTCTGATGCTCTTGATCAACTCGACGAATATGTTCTTAGTACAACCAAACTAATTACCGATGCAATAGATGCATTGGATAACACTAGCAAAGGCTTAGTGAAAGCACCTTTCGAAGATGCATTCTCTATGTCAGACGTGTATATCAACCGTCTTAATAAGATCTTTGATGACACGATTTCGTTTGCTGAAGACGTGTTATTAGCTCGTGGTATATTGCTTGACGATCCAGTCGTCATCGATGATACACTTGCTAATAGCTTCACTAGACCGCTTGCAGATTCGCAAGCAATTTTAGACGAAGGTATTCTCAGAGTTCTTGAGAACCGCAAGTCTGATCTAATAAATACTATTACAACCGGTAGGTTAAGATTATCTCCTTACGACCAAGAAGCTTATTTCGCGGTATTTGAGGACTATCAACCTGCAATTACAATCACCTAAAGGAGTATCCTATGATCCTAGTTCCTAAATTCAAGAACATGATCGAAGTGCAAGGCGCATTATCGATCGTGGTTACAGACAGCCTTACCAACAAAATCAAGCAAGAAATCTACATTCCTAACTTGGTAGTTTCAACTGGTAAGACTTTTATCGCTTCACGCATGGTTGGTACATCTGCTAACATCATGTCTCACATGGGTATTGGTACTAACAGTACTACTGAACTCGTTGGTGACACTGGTCTTGGCGCTGAACTAACAGTTGCTGGTGGTTACACCGGTTATGCTCGTGCTGCTCTAAGCATCGCTACTTCGGCTTCTAACGTTGTTACTTACTCTGCTAACTTCGCTGCTAACAACCCATCTGCTCCAAGCGGTGGTGCTGTTCTTCGTGAAGCAGGTATCTTCAATGCTTCGACTGCTGGTACAATGCTTTGCCGTACTACATTCCCAACTGTAACTAAGCTTCCAGCTGACGCACTGACCATCACTTGGACAATCACAATTCAGTAATAGCAATTTAGGATAGCTACAATGGCCGGCTCAACACTACTGAAATATCTGTTAAAGACTAACATCGTTAAATCGATTTACTTTGACATTATTTCGAAAGTCTCTCGTTACTACTATGCTTACGGTAGAACCACTCCGTGGCCTACTGTCACAGCATTCGACGTTCCAACGCAGCAGACTGTTGTGGTGTCGAGCGAGGAAGTTCCTCCTGCAGCTGTTGACTCATATTCATATGAGCTTTCGACTCGTCGAAACATTACTTATATGA
>ERZ1034361.456-NODE-456-length-26596-cov-6.744183_pt1 | contig 26596 bp, 22 predicted proteins | sample MGYA00520617_ERZ1034361 | MGnify/ENA primary metagenome ERZ1034361 (study PRJEB33736, sample SAMEA104284507) | Azolla filiculoides | biome: Urban; feature: Water surface; material: Ditch water | place: Netherlands | collected 2015-10-28 | depth 0-0.1 m ...
TACTTCCACCTGTTGGCGATAGCTGGCTGAAGTAGTCCGAAAACGAAATGTATTCTTTCAGGCTTAAGGTCTTCCAGTTACCACCAATGTAGTACTCAAAATTGTTAACCATGCCTTGGCTTACACCTGCATAACCTGCACCACCGCCAGAAACAAACGGGCCTGTCGCTGTAGAACCCTTGCTACCTGGGTATAGATAAAAAATCACACCGGTGTCCAGACCAAAGTCTTCATTGAATGCATACTTCCAACCACCGTACAGGTCGGTTTCTAGGTAACCACTTGGGTAACCAGCACCTGACTGCACGTTCGAGTTCCAGTTACCGACATAAAAACCCAATGGCATGGAGATATCAAAACCGCCTTGTACGGCTGGCTGACCAAAGGTCTGCGCGATACCCCGGAAACGGTATTCGCTAACCACAGCGACGTTGGCAGTAACGGCCCAATCAGTGCTAGGGCCTGCTTCGACTTCATCCTTGCTGGAGTCATTGGTTTGAGCAACCGCTGCCATCGAAAGAGCCGCGAGTGATGCTGCGAGGAGTGTTTTCTTGAAGGTCATGGTCATATCCTTAAGCGAAAAGAAAAGAATTAAATTGCTACGGTGCTATCAATGCATAGACCGTGCCAACTTTGCTTTTCTTTCAACAAAAGATCTGTAACCTGTTGTTATTAAACAAGTAGCGGCCATAGATTTTGTATCGTTATTGAAAGAATTTTGTAATTTCATGCCAACTACCCACCCACGGATCTTTATCGCAATGCACAAAAGTGGGCGCACCGCTTTGGCACATTGCATTCTTAAGAGATCCTTATTGCACCAACACGGTGCACAAAACAGTGCTTGCAATCGAAGGTCCGCTGCATGCTAGACTGCGCCAAACTCGGTTAACTGCGGAGCGATGCAAGATGCTTGACCCAAAAATGTTCGAAGAATTTACCCAGCGTGTATCCGGCCTAATCGCTAATAGCCCGGCGGCCGATATTGAAAAGAACGTGCGCAGCATGATGAGCGGTTTCTTTAGCAAGCTCGATCTGGTGACCCGCGAAGAGTTTGATACGCAAGCCAATGTGCTGGCCCGGACCCGTCAGCTGGTGGATCAGCTTTCCGCCCGCCTGGACGAACTGGAAAAAACGCCCAAATAAGTTATGTCGCTGGCGCTCATTCACACGAGAGCGCTCGATGGCCTACAGGCGCCACCTGTTATGGTGGAAGTGCATGTGGCCAACGGCCTACCGGCCTTTAGCCTTGTTGGCTTGGCCGATGCAGAGGTTCGTGAAGCGCGGGATCGGGTGCGCGCTGCGCTATTAAGTTCCGGCTTCGAATTTCCCGCCCGCCGCATTACGGTTAATCTGGCTCCGGCCGATCTACCTAAAGACTCGGGGCGCTTTGATCTACCAATTGCCCTAGGGCTCCTGGCCGCGTCTGGCCAACTCCCCGCGCTGAACCTCAACGATTACGAATTTGCCGGTGAGCTTTCGCTCACGGGAAGCCTGCGTCCAATACGTGGCGCATTAGGCCTGGCGCTGGCCAGCCATAAGGCAGGGCGTACATTGATCCTACCGGAAGCCTCCGGTGCCGAAGCGGCGCTGGCCGAAGGTGCCTCAGTGCGCGTCGCCCATACGCTGCGCGAAGTCTGTGCGCACCTGATGGGTGAAGACCAACTACCGCATCCCAAAAAACCCGATCTCAGCCACCTGGCAAGTTACCCGGATCTTTCCGAAGTCAAAGGGCAGGCACAGGCACGACGGGCACTGGAGATTGCCGCCACGGGTGGCCACGCACTCCTCATGCTAGGCCCACCCGGCACCGGCAAATCGATGTTGGCGACCCGCTTGCCGGGTATCCTGCCGCCCCTGGCGCCTAAAGCTTCGCTCGAGTCCGCGGGCATCTTGTCTTTGGCCGGTCTCTTCAATCCAGAACGCTTTGGTGAACGGCCATTCCGCGCCCCACACCACAGCGCTTCGCCCGCCGCAGTGATCGGTGGTGGCAGCCAGGCATTACCCGGTGAAATCTCCTTAGCCACCGGCGGCGTGCTATTTCTCGACGAGCTCCCCGAATTTGATCGACGCGTTCTTGAGTCACTACGTGAACCCCTGGAAACCGGTGAAGTCCATATCGCCCGGGCTAACCGTCGTGCCAGCTACCCAGCGGCCTTCCAGTTAGTGGCTGCTATGAACCCCTGCCCGTGTGGCTACCAGGGGCACCCCACCCGCGCTTGCCGCTGCACGCCAGAACAAATTCAGCGATACCGCAGCCGCCTCTCCGGCCCGCTACTGGATCGTATTGATCTCTGTATTGAAGTGCCCGCACTATCGTCGGCCGACCTGGCACAAGCCGGTGCCGGTGAAAGTTCTGCCACTGTGCGCGAACGCGTTATTGAGGCCGCGACCATTGCCCTCCGCAGGCAAGGCACGATTAACGCCCGACTAGAAGGCAAAGATCTGGAAATGCATGCCAAACCAGATAGCGCCGGGCAGACGTTGCTTAATCAGGCGGTTAACCGACTCGGGCTCTCTGCACGGGCGTATCACAGACTATTACGTGTTGCCCGTACGATTGCAGATCTGGCCGGGGCCGAACAGATCACTGCCGCCCATATTGGTGAAGCCATCCAGTTCCGCCAACTGTTCAGCAATTAACTAGGCGTGGGCCTTTAACGCTGCCGCGAGCTTCTCACGCACTTTAGTGCGCAATGCCGGCGGGCCGATGACTTCTACCTCCGGCATATGGCGCAGGATATCCATCACTAATTCAGTTTCGATGCTGTAGGGCACATCCAGCTGATAACTGCCATCGGGCAATACACTGCCGCGCTGATCCGGGTGCCATTGTTCCGAAGCCACCCAGCGCGCTCGCGCTGGTGTAAAACGAAGCTGTGCCCACTGCGTGCGCTCGCCACCAAAAATACCGTAACCGTTCTGCACACGACTATCCAGCACTTTAGCGGCTACTTCCTTGGCTGCTTTATCGAGCAGCTCGACATCGCTCAAGGTTTCCACGGCAAAACTACGTAAGTCTTTGCGCAGGTGGCACCAGGCATCCAGATACCAGTTGCCCCGGTAGAACACCAGGCGCTGCGGTGATATCTCCCGCGCCGTTGTTTCATCGCGCCCACGGTGCCAGTGCTGCAACTTCAGGCGTTTACGCTTGAGCAATGCCGAGGCAATCAATGCAAAGTTGGCCGGTTCTGGCGCCCGCTGACCGGTATGCACTATACGGATACGGTCTTCAATATCTTCCGGGCGGTGCTGCTGGCTACCCAGCAACGCCGATAGGCGGGACTGCAAGGGTGCAATGTGTGGTCCCAGCAAACCGGGCTGCACGGTATTGAGCAACTGCTGCATCATCAGCAGCGCATAAATTTCGCTGGCGTTGAACCAGAGCCCCGGTAACTCGTACTTTTGTCCGGGCAGCGTGCTGGCGCGACCTTCTTCCTGGGCAAAACGGTAACCGCCACCCATCCGGTCATAAATAATCGGGGCGTTAAGCCGGTCGCGCAGATATTGCATATCGCGGCGGAGCGTGGCGCGGGATACCCCCAACGCTTCCTGAATCGCTTCAAATGGCAGACAACGCTGCTCATTGAGCAGCTGATCAATACGATAGAAGCGTTCGGTGCGGTCCATCCCGCCGTCTCCAGTCTCTAGCCAGAATTCTGGCGCGCTCGACACGATTCGAACGTGCGACCCTTGCCTTCGGAGGGCAATACTCTATCCAACTGAGCTACGAGCGCGTGCGGGCGAAGTCTAGCCGTTTTTACACGGACTGTCCAAAGCAGCCCCCAAGCGGTTTAGTTCCCGTTATAATTAAGGAATTACGCCCATTTATTTTTCGCTCACAGGATCGATCATGGCCGACAAGAATCCAAGCACCAAGATTATGTATCTCTCCATCGCTGTGGCGGTGGTTCTGATTGCCGTTGTTGTGCCTTTCTCGATGAGCGGCAAAGGCAAGTCCGGCGGCGAAGCCGACGATGTGGAATCGCGCATTGCACCGGTTGCCAAGATTGAAATGCAAGCCGGCGGCGGTGATGGCGGCGTTAAAGATGGCAAGACCGTTTACAACACCGTCTGTGCCGGCTGTCATGGCGCTGGCGTTATGGGTGCCCCAAAAATGGGTGACAAGGGCGCATGGGCTGGCCGTATTGGCCAAGGCATGGCGACTCTGAACAACCACGCTATCAACGGCTTCAAGGGCATGCCAGCTCGCGGCGGTGCAGCTAGCCTGAGCGACGACGAAGTCAAGTCAGCTGTTCAGTTCATGGTAGACGGTTCGAAGTAACCCAACCCCATGCCAGACAAAGGGACGCTACGGCGTCCCTTTTGTTTTGTGCTTAGACGACAGGCTCGTCCGGATTGGTTTTCTGCAACATCGCTTTGAGAAAATCCAGCTTGGCCGTTGAGGTTGATTTTTCAACCACGGTCTTGCTGGCAGAGGTCGACGTCTCGCAACCCATCTCCTGAATAAAGCGCGATGGTTCGCAAGGCACCAGATCTTTACCCTGCCGGCGCTTCTCGCACCAGGTGATGTGTAGGCTACGTTGTGCACGTGTAATGCCCACGTACATTAGGCGCCGCTCTTCTTCCAGCTTCTCGGCTTCTTGCGATTCGCGGTGCGGCAGTATGTTTTCTTCTACACCCACCAGAAAGACATGACCGAACTCGAGCCCCTTGGCTGCATGCAGGGTTGAAAGCTGAACGGCTTCGTATCCCTCATCCTGATCACGGCGTTCGAGCAAAGACATCAGCGCCATCGTCTGCACGATTTCGGCAAGCGTTTTGCCATCGTCATCGCTCTTCTTGGTTATCCAGGCGTGAAACTCCTGCACATTGCCCCAACGCGTTTCGGCGGCACGTGCTTCTTCCTGATCATAAAGCCAGTTCTCGTATTCGATAGCCGTCAGAATATCGGGAAACACATCCGCAGCAGATTCTCGCTGCGCTCGCCACTGGAAGCGATTGATGAACTCACCAAACTCGCGCAAAGGTTGAAGCACGCGGCTATTCACCTGCGCAGCAAAGCCTTCTTCAAACAAGGCTGCAAACAATGAGATCTGGCGTTCAGCAGCATAACGGCCCAATGTGGCAAGCGTCTGGCTACCAATGCCTCGTCGCGGCGTGGTGGCCGCACGAATAAAGGCTGGGTCATCATCGTCATTAACCAGTAAGCGCAGATAGGCCAGCAGATCCTTGATCTCGGCCTTATCAAAGAACGATTGCCCGCCGGATAGCACGTAGGGAATACGTTGCTGGCGCAAAGCCTGCTCAAAGACACGTGCCTGATGGTTACTGCGGTACAGAATGGCGTAGTCGGAGAACTTGGCCCGGTGTTCAAAACGGTGCCCCTGCAACTTCATGATCACCGTTTCGGCTTCGGCCTCACCTTCGGCACAGGCAATCACATTGATGTTGGCACCCGGACCATGCTCTGACCACAAAGACTTGGCAAACAGCTTCGGGTTGTTCTGGATCAGCGTATTGGCTGCTTCCAGGATCTTGCCCGTGGAACGATAGTTCTGCTCCAGCTTGATGACTTTGAGCTGCGGAAAGTCTTCCGTCAGGCGACGCAGATTTTCTACATCGGCACCCCGCCAGCCGTAAATGGCCTGATCATCATCACCTACCGCCGTAAATGACGCACGTACGCCGGTCAGCTGTTGTAATAGGCGGTACTGCGCCGTATTTGTATCCTGGTATTCATCCACCAGAATATGACGGAACTTGTCCTGCCATTTCTGACGGATTTCGGCGTTGTCTTGCAGCAACGTTACTGGCAAGCGGATCAGGTCATCAAAATCCACGGCCTGGTAGGCGTGCAGGCTATTGGCGTAATCCCGGTAAATACGGGCGGCAACGGCCTCTTCTTCATCCTTCGCTGCTGCGGCCGCTTCCACCGGGCTAAGTAAGCCGTTTTTCCACAACGAGATCGTCGTCTGCAACCAGCGGAGCTTGGCTTTATCCGTCGTGCCGCTCAACTCATTAATAATGCCCAGGCAGTCGGCCGAATCAAAAATCGAGAAACCCGGCTTATACCCCAGTGTCTTGGCCTCCTCCCGCACCATGCGTAAGCCCAGCGAGTGGAAGGTGGCAATCGTCAGCCCTTTGGGCTGCTTACCCATGCGCTTGGCGATACGCTCAGACATCTCCAGCGCGGCCTTATTGGTAAAGGTAATGGCCGCTACCTGATGCGGCTTGATGTCGCAGGTTTCGATCAGATGCACGATCTTTTCGGTAATCACCCGGGTTTTACCCGATCCGGCACCGGCCAGCACCAGTAAAGGGCCGTCCAGATAAGCAATCGCCTCCCGCTGACGCGGGTTCAGACCTGCTGGAATGGAGTTGGCGGGCGATGAAGACATGGCCGCGGATTGTACCGGTCTGCCGGCCTGCTCGCTCAACCTGCTGCTTTTAAATATATTTTCAAATGACTTGCCATAGGCTCATCTGGTGAGACTCTCATGGTGTGCAATAATCATTCCAATCTCTCAAAAGGAAGTCACCATGGACGAAAACAAGGTCAAGGCACTCGGTGCCGCGCTAGCTCAGATCGAAAAGCAATTCGGCAAGGGCGCCATCATGAAGATGGGCGACGCACAGATTGATCAAGGCATTCAATCCGTGTCGACCGGCTCGCTGGGTCTCGACATGGCACTCGGCATCGGCGGTCTGCCGCGCGGTCGTGTGGTCGAAATCTACGGTCCCGAATCTTCAGGTAAAACAACGCTGACCCTGCAAGTTATCGCCGCTGCACAACGTGCCGGTGGTACCGCAGCCTTTATCGATGCCGAACACGCGCTCGACCCGATCTACGCTGGCAAGCTGGGTGTCGACGTACCCAACCTGATCATCTCGCAACCGGATACTGGCGAACAGGGTCTGGAAATTGCCGACATGCTGGTGCGTTCCGGCGGCGTCGACATCATCGTTATTGACTCGGTGGCCGCACTGACGCCACGCGCCGAAATCGAAGGCGAAATGGGCGACTCGATGATGGGTCTGCATGCGCGCCTGATGAGCCAGGCACTGCGCAAGCTCACCGGTAGCATCAAAAAGACCAACACCCTCGTGATCTTCATTAACCAGATTCGTATGAAGATCGGTGTGATGTTCGGTAACCCCGAAACAACCACCGGCGGTAACGCCCTCAAGTTCTACGCATCGGTGCGTCTGGACATCCGCCGTATCGGCGCCATCAAGCGTGGCGATGAAGTGGTTGGTTCAGAAACCCGCGTTAAGGTCGTCAAGAACAAAGTGGCGCCCCCGTTCCGCGAAGCCATCTTCGACATTCTTTACGGCGAAGGCATTTCCCGCGAAGGTGAAATCATCGAACTGGGTGTCGAGCACAAGATCGTCGACAAGGCTGGTGCCTGGTACGCCTACAACGGCGAAAAGATTGGCCAGGGCAAAGACAATGTCCGCGAATTCCTGAAAACACGTCCGGAAATGGCTAAAGAAATCGAAGCCAAGATCATGGAAGCAGCTGGCATCACCATTGGTGGTGGCAAAGCTGCCAACAATGATGCCGCTGACGGAGACGACGCTTAACTCGTGCGGAGCAAGAGAGAGATTGGCTGCCACGACTGACGACCTGCGTGCTCGTGCACTGCGCCTACTGGCGCGGCGCGAGTACTCACGTCAGGAGCTTGCAGCCAAACTGATGAGCAAGCCCATGCCAAAGCCGGCACGCCGTTCATCAAATAGGCGTGCGGAAGACTTTGCCTACTTTGCGGTTGAAGTAGAAGAGGTGATTCCACCCACCGAAGCTGAAGTGTCTGCGCTGCTCGATGATCTAGAAAAGCGAAAGATGCTCTCCGATGATCGTTACGCCGAAATGCGCACCCGTTTACGGGCGCCGCGCTACGGTAATAGCCGCCTGCAACAGGAACTTGCCCAGAAGGGCATAGATCGCGATACGATCGCCGCGGTGATAGCCGAACAACCGGACGAACTCTCTCGCTGTCGTGATCTTTGGCTCAGAAAGTTTGGCCAACCGCCACGCGATATGAACGAACGCATGAAGCAAACACGCCATCTGGCAAGCCGTGGCTTTGCCATGCGCATCATCCAGCAGGTTATCCGCTCCGGTGGTGCTGCTAACGATGATGATCTCTCCGACAACATTACCGCCTGAACACTCCGCTTAATCACATCTGCACACCATCATGACTGACGCCAAGCCCGCCATTCTTTCCGCCCGCAACCTGCGCAAGGTGTACCGCAAACGCACCGTCGTCAAAGACGTCTCGTTCGATGTCGCTGCGGGCCAGGTCGTGGGTCTGCTCGGGCCTAACGGCGCGGGTAAAACCACTTGCTTCTACATGGTGGTTGGTCTGGTACCGGCAGATGGTGGCAACATCACGCTGGCAGGTGATGAACTGGTGCATCTGCCGATTCACAAACGCGCGCACATGGGCATCTCGTATCTGCCGCAAGAAGCTTCCGTGTTCCGCAAGCTAACGGTTGAAGAAAATATTCTTGCGGTACTAGAACTGCAAAAGCTGAGCGCCGACGAAGAACACAGTCGCCTAGAAACATTACTCGACGAACTGGCCATTCAGCACATTCGCCATAGCCGGGCAGCCTCGCTCTCAGGTGGTGAACGTCGTCGTGTTGAAATCGCGCGCGCCTTGGCCACGAAGCCCCGCTTCATCCTGCTGGATGAACCTTTCGCCGGCGTTGACCCGATTGCCGTGCTGGAAATCCAGAAGATCATCCGCTTCCTCAAAGAACGCGGCATTGGCGTTCTGATTACTGACCACAATGTACGTGAAACACTAGGTATTACCGACCACGCCTACATCATTAGCGAAGGCACCGTGCTGGCTTCAGGCACGCCTTCGGAAATTATCAACAACGAAGCGGTACGCCAGGTTTACCTGGGCGAACACTTCCGCCTGTAACACCTTGTTACCTCCTGCCGCACAGCCCATCGGAACACCATGAAGGCCAGCCTGCAACTCAAAGGCGCGCAGCACCTGACAATGACCCCTCAGTTGCAACAGTCGATAAGACTGTTGCAACTCTCGTCGGTCGAGCTTCAGCAAGAAGTCGCACAAGCACTCACTGAAAACCCGATGCTCGAGCGTGAAGATGTGGAAGAGGGCGAGGGCGAAAATAGCAGCAACGGCGCACAAGACAACGACTCGAACACCCGCACCCCGCAGGAATTTAATCAAGACGCCGGTAGTGATTACAACGAGCCTACACACGAACGTATCGATGCGGGCAATGAAGGCATGACGGATACGGCTGAGGCCTTCGAACAATCCAGCCCCATGGACATGAGTGAAGGGCCCTATAGCTATTCAAGCTCAGGCGGCGAAGAAAACGATAGTGACTACGATGCCAGCGGTAGTGGTGCGGCCACCTTGCGTGAACACCTGCTGACCCAGGCCGGCCTGCAACGCTGCACATGGCGCCAGCAGGCGCTAGTCCGTATTCTTATTGAAGCGCTGGATGAACGCGGCTATCTGAGCAGTACCCTCCCAGAGATTCTAGAAGCGCTACCCGAAGATGAAGGCGTTACGCTTCCGGAGCTTGAGGCTGCACTGGTCCAGCTGCAGGAACTTGACCCACCGGGCGTGGGCGCCCGTTCGCTAAACGAATGTTTGCTGTTGCAGCTCAAAGACAGCAAAGACCCGACAGCACCGCTGGCCCGCACCCTGATAGCTGATCACCTACCCTCACTGGCGCAGCGTGACTTTGTGCTGCTTCGTCGCAAAACCGGCGCCGATGACAACGCCCTACGCGACGCCCAAGCGCTTATCCGTAGCCTCAACCCGCACCCAGGCAGTGCTTATCTCGACGATGCCAGCCCTTACATCATTCCCGATGTGCTGGTACGCAAAAGCACGAAGGCCAAATCCGAACGCTGGATCGCCGCCACCAATCCGGACGCCTTGCCACGACTCCGGATCAACCGTCTCTATGCCGGATTACTGCGCCAGGCTAACGGTGGCCATAGCGGACTGACTGGCCAACTGCAGGAAGCACGCTGGCTCATCAAGAACATCCATCAGCGTTTCGAGACCATCGAGCGGGTTGCCCAGGCGATTGTGGACGAACAGGCCGCTTTTTTTGAAAAAGGGGAGCTGGCGATGCGTCCATTGGTCTTGCGCGAAATTGCAGACCAACTTGGCCTCCATGAATCAACAATTTCCCGGGTTACTTCCCAGAAATTCATGGCCACACCGCGCGGACTCTTTGAATTTAAATACTTTTTTGGCAGCCACGTCGGCACAGACGATGGTGGTTCTGCCTCGGCAACGGCCATTAAAGCCCGGATCAAACAGCTGATTAGTGGGGAAAACCCAAAAAAACCACTGTCTGACCAACAAATATGTGATCAATTTAGTGCTGAAGGCATTGTCGTAGCACGCCGGACCATAGCAAAATACCGTGAGGCGATGGGTCTCCCTACCGCCAGTTTGCGTAAGACCCTTTAGAGGAGGCAGTATGAATCTGCAAATCAGTGGTCATCATCTCGAAGTCAGCCCTGCAATCCGCGACTATGTCAGCCAGAAGCTGCAAAAAGTCACGCGTCATTTCGATCACGTGATCGATATTCACGTGGTGCTGAGTGTAGAAAAGCTGAATCAAAAAGCCGAAGTGACCCTGCATGTACCGGGCAAAGATATTTTTGTCGAAACTACAGACCCGAACCTGTATGCTGCGGTAGATGACCTCACCGACAAGCTGGACCGTCAGGTGCAAAAGTACAAGCAAAAGATCCAAGATCACGGTCGGGGCCATTCGGTCGCCAGCCATCTCGAATAACTTCTAACCTAGAGTGGCGGGCGCTATTGGTGCCCGCCTTTTATTCCATGAACGCTATTGCTCGACTACTGACGCAGGACGCTATTGTCCTGACGGCAAAACCCGTGACCAAAGAAGCGCTCTTTGATGAAGCAGCGACAGCCCTCGGGCTGCGTCTGGGCATGAACAGCCCACTCATCAAGAATTGCCTGCAAATGCGCGAGCAACTCGGCTCTACGGGTCTGGGGCAAGGCGTAGGCATCCCGCATGGCCGTCTTAAAGGGCTGAAGCAGGTTGCCGGTATGTTCTATCGTTTGAGCACCCCGGTGCCTTTCGATGCACCAGACAACCGACCGGTTGATCTAGCGTTTTTTCTGCTCGTTCCCGAACAAAGTACTGAAGAGCATCTACAACTGCTTTCAGAGTTAGCCCAGGGCTTCTCTGATCCGGAATTCCGCGAAAAACTGCGTGCCAGCAACGATGCAGAAACGATCTTGAATCTTTTCTCCGCAAACAACGCCTGACCTTGCCCATGCCGCCCATGAAAGAACTCAGCGTCGCGCATCTCTACGAGAAGTATAAGGACAGTCTGGCGCTGAACTGGGTTGGTAGTGTTGGCTGCAACCGCAGCATCCGTCTCTTGGAAAAAGACGCTTACGGTTCCGACATCGTCGGTCACCTAAACATCATTCACCCCGACCGTCTTCAGGTCGTGGGTATCGCCGAGCAGAAGTGGTCACTACGTACTCGAGCCACGCGCCGGCAATCCGTTTATGAAGATCTCTGCCAGGCAGCGCCCCCAGCCATCATCGTGGCCGATGGTCTGCCTGTTCTTGATGAATTACGCGACGCGTGCGAAAAGACCGGCACGCCACTGTTCTCATCGGCACGTTCCTGCTCTTCGGTTATCGATCAGCTACGCCACTATCTCGCACGCAAGCTTGCCGATACGACAAGCCTGCACGGTGTGTGCATGGATGTGCTCGGTATGGGCGTCATGATTACCGGTGACTCTGGCTCTGGCAAAAGTGAGCTGGCGCTGGAACTCATTTCACGTGGCCATGGCCTGGTGGCTGATGACGTAGTCGAACTGACCCGTGTCGCCCCGAACGTGATCGAAGGCCGGTGTCCCGGCATCCTGCGCGATTTTCTTGAAGTACGTGGCCTCGGCTTGCTGAACATCCGTACCATTTTTGGTGAAACCGCTTCGCGTCGCAAAATGCGCCTCAAGCTCATCGTTCACTTGCATCGCCAGCAACCCAACGCCGATACACCCCGTTTGCCCTTTGACGCACAAACCCAGGAGATTCTTGGCGTTAACATCCGCAAGGTAAACATCCCTGTGGCCGCGGGTCGCAACCTCGCTGTGCTGCTGGAAGCCGCTGTGCGTAACACCATCCTGCAACTACGGGGCATCGATAGCCTCGACGAATTCATCGCCCGCCAGCAGGAAGAGGTGCTCGCTCAGGAAGCACTTGCCGCCAAGAGCGCCCAACGTCCCCTGGCACTAGATCCAGCGCATACCGTCCAGCCGTTTATCGTCGACGATCCGTCAATCTAGCGCTTAAGGCTTTGGCTTTGCACCAAAGCTAATCACTTGCGGCTGGTCATCCAGCGCCGGCGTCTCACAACTCTCGGCATCGAAGCTCTCGCTATCAAAGGCAATATCGCCGCCGCCGGGTATGGCGTCTGCATTACCGACTTGCAGGCTTTCAAAATCAAACAGGCTGCGATCGCCCAGATGTGAGGGCACCACATTCTGTATCGCCGTCATCACTGACTCGGTGCGCCCCGGATAACGCTTGTCCCAATCCGCCATCATCTCGCGGATTTTCTGGCGCTGCAGGTTCTCCTGCGTGCCACACAAATTACACGGAATAATCGGGAAACCCACACCGCGTGCATAGCGTGCAATATCGTTCTCAGGCACATAGGCCAACGGGCGGATCACCATGTAGTCGCCGTTATCCGTTACCAGCTTTGGCGGCATCGCCTTCAGCTTGCCACCAAATAGCATGTTCAAAAATAGGGTGTGCACGATGTCATCGCGGTGGTGACCCAACGCAATCTTATTGGCCCCCAGCTCACTGGCTGTCTTGTAGATAATGCCGCGACGCAACCGCGAACACAAAGAACACGTGGTCTTACCCTCGGGCACTTTCTCTTTAACGATGGAGTAGGTGTCTTGCGTCACGATGCGATACTCCACACCCAACTTTTCCAGATAGTTTGGCAGCACCTCGGCCGGAAAGCCCGGTTGCTTCTGATCCAGATTCATCGCAATGATGCGGAAATCAATCGGCGCCCGCTTACGGAGCGCAAGCAGCACATCCAGCAAGGTATAGGAATCCTTGCCGCCCGACAGGCATACCATCACCGTATCGCCATCTTCGATCATCTTGTAATCGCCAATGGCCTTGCCGACACGGTTTTCAATAAAGCGGCGCAGTTTCTGAATTGTTTGCGAAATTTCTTCGTTGGTTTGATTAGGCATAGTCTTAAGGCGTGAAGCGCATCTCTTGCAGGCAGAAATGCATCAATAACAATGACGCGTATTGTCGCATGCGCTATCCTCCTGCTCTACTGCCCCTATACGCAACTGCCATGTCTCTGCCCCCCATCCTTCAGCCTGCCTCGCCCCGTGGCCAGGATCCGCTTCCACAACCCGATGCCATTGCACAGGGGCATAGCCAGGCACTTTCTGAAAAGATTCTTGCCGCTATTGATGCGGCAGGGGGTTGGATCCCATTTAACGAATTCATGGCTTTGGCGCTCTACGCGCCCGGCCTGGGCTATTACAGCGGTGGCGCCCAGAAGTTCGGCGCAGCCGGAGATTTTGTTACCGGGCCGGAAATGACCCCGCTATTCGGACAGACCCTGGCTCAAACAATCGCCCCCATTCTAGCTGCCAGCAAGCCTGTAGTTACCGAAGCCGGAGCGGGTACCGGCAAACTGGCGGGCGACCTCCTGCAGGCGCTTGAGGCCATGGGCCAGCTACCTGAGTGTTACAACATCCTGGAACTTTCTGCCGAGCTTGCCGAACGACAGCGCGCCCATCTGGCTGCCACTGTCCCTCACCTCATTGACCGCGTTCGTTGGCTCAGCGCATTGCCAGACAGCATTGCCGGCGTTGTCATTGGCAATGAAGTCCTTGATGCCATGCCTGTTGAACTTGTGCGCTGGGTGGGCGGGCAGGGCCAACGACTCGGTGTCAGTATTGAACACCTTAATGACGGCATCCGCTTCGTGACCACCCCGGGAGAAACCAGCCCGGATTTGGCAGAGCGCATTTGCGCCCTCGCTAAAAAATATGAGTGGCCCGATGACTACACCACAGAAATCCCCGAGGCCGGCCCGGCCTGGATTACTACCCTAGCGCAGCGTATGTCTCAAGGTGCCTTGCTGCTCATTGACTATGGTTTTCCACGGCATGAGTTCTATCATCACGAGCGCACTGGCGGCACGCTGATGTGTCACTACCGCCACCGAGCGCATCCCGATCCTTATTACTGGCCAGGGCTGCAGGACATTACCGCGCACGTAGACTTTACCGCCATTGCCGAAGCAGGCTTCGATGCCGGTATGGAAGTCACCGGTTACTGCACCCAAGCCGGTTGGCTCATGGATGCCGGACTACTCGATATTCTGGCGGCCAAGCAACCCACCGATCCGGCACAAATGACGCCCGATTGGGTACGCACCCAGCACGCTGTTCAAACCCTTCTATCGCCCGCTGAAATGGGTGAATTCTTCAAGGTGATTCTGCTCACCCGTGGTTTGCCGGGCACCCTACGCATCCCCGGCTTTATCCGCAGCGATCGCTCACATACGCTTTAGCGAGAGAGCGCATCAACAATAATTGCTTAGCTTGTTTTATTAGACTTCGGTGCGTCCGGAACCACAGCCATCAGCCAGTCGTTCAGCACTTCGGCCACATGTTCCCAATCGCGTTCCAGCATCATGCCGTGGCCCATGCCCGGAAATATAACGGGCTCGACGCCATAAACCTCAGCCATGCTACGCACCTGATTGGCCGGGATGATGTGATCCAGTTCGGCACCCATCACCAGCTTCGGCCCCGGATGTAGTTTCTCCGGCGTAATCAGATTAAACATGGTCATATCCCAGATGGCGCGCTGGGACTCCATCTGCGAAAGCATCAGATAACGTTGCAGATCGGTCATCGAGGCTGGCTGCGCAAACAACGCATTCTTCAGTGAATCGATATCCACAGGGCCGCCCGTCATCAACTGGGACAAACTCCCCATCAGATCCGGATGCGACCAGACCATCGATAGCGAGCTGGCCAGCAAACCCTTAGGTGGCACCGAGCACATCAGCACGGCAGCAGGGAAGGGTTGCTTCTCAAGGCACTTCTGTACGACAAAGCCACCCATAGAGTGGCCAATCAGCACCGGTGACTCGCCAATCTCATCGATCACCTGCATCACATCGTCTACGTAGTGGTCGATGCCCCAATTGCCTAATTGCTCGAGCCCTTCGCTACCGCCATGCCCACGCACGGAGACCGCATGTGCCGGCCAACCACGTTCGGCAAACCAATCCAGAAAATGCTCCGACCAACACCATGCCGCAGTGAATGCACCGTGCACAAACAGCAACGGTGTTCGGCGCTTACCCTTGCTCGGGTAGCGGCTGATTACTTCCAACGACAGGGCTTCAGACAACATGTGCTCCTTGGTTAACCATCAAGCGAGATTCTGGATCGCTTCAATCCGGGCCTCGCGTATACGCGGTGCAATGTGTTCCTGTGTGCGTACTGCCAGCGCAATCGCGCCCGCATCCACGCTGGCGGCCGCAGCCACGATCTTGTTCCAGAGATCGCCGGTCGCTGCGCTTGCGCCGAGGCAGGGCAACGCCGTCAATAGCATCTTGAATCGGTCGGTGCGGCGCAGCGCATCGCATCGCTCCAGTATTTCCAATCGATTTTCTGCACCCAGGCTTTCGGGCACTAACAATGATTTCTGATACCGGGCGAGTAGCAGAGCAAGATCCTTGCAATCCGTGGGCAAGCGTAAATCGCCCGCCAATGTTGCTAACTGATCCGGCGCGCAGCCAGAAAGCCAAAGCGCGACACGTACCGGCAGCGCCAGATCATGTTGCGCAGCGCATGCGAGCACCCCAGGCGGGGGTAATACGCCCGCAAACAGGTCTTGCGTAGCGCCACAGGCGCCAAGCACAGCAAACATGCGTTCTGGCTGTTCTGCCATCAACCCACGAGACAGCTCCTGCCAGACGCGTTCGGCCACCAGATGCTTGGCTTCACCCGAATGCACCATCGTTCGCATCAGAGACTGGGTCTCTGGCGCAATGCTAAATTCAGGGAAGCGTGCCGCAAAACGTGCCACGCGCAAGATGCGTACGGGGTCTTCGGCAAAAGCCTCACTCACATGGCGCAATACGCGCGCCTGTAGATCCTGCTGACCACCATAAGGATCAATCACCACGCCTGCGGCATCTTCTGCCATGGCGTTAACGGTGAGATCTCTACGCAGCAGGTCTTCTTCCAGCGTCACATCAGGTGCCGCGTAACAACTAAAGCCATGATAACCATGGCCCGTTTTACGTTCGGTGCGCGCCAACGCATATTCTTCGTGCGTCTGCGGGTGTAAAAACACAGGGAAATCTTTGCCGACCGGTTGATAACCAGCGGCGATCATCTCTTCGGGTGAACCGCCCACTACGACGTAATCGCGATCGCCCGGGCGCAGCCCGAGCAGACGATCGCGCACAGCACCGCCCACGACATAAATTTTCACGACCTTAATTCCTCAGCCGTGGTGCGGTAACAAAAAACGATTAGCGACCGGCGCGGCTGCGATATTCGGCAAACTGAGCTGCATCACCGCTATCAAGCAGGTAGAGCGGCGCAACGGCTTCTAGCGGCTCGGGTTTCCAGCCAGCCGGTGCTTTGCAGCCCGTGCCAAATACGCTATCCACTTCCATTGAACGCACATTGTCTTGCGACATCATCGGATTCGGCAGCAGCGACAGGAAAGCCGCTTGTACATAGGCGAGGCTTTCTGGCAATGCGATGATCTTGCGTTTGAAGCCAATGACTTCGCCAGTGTATTGAACCAGCTCTTTAAGCGTGTAGACCTTCGGGCCACACAGGTCATAGGCTTGACCTTCCATGCTCGGGCTCTTCAGCGCTTGCACAAATGCATCTGCCACATCACCGACGGATACTGGCTGGAAACGTGCATCGGCACAGGCCAGGGGCAATACAGGGAAAGTGCGCAATAGCTTGGCAAACGTATTCAGGAATGCATCACGCATACCGAAAATAACGGACGGACGGAAAATGGTTGTCACCAAGCCAGAGTTGGCAACGACTTCTTCACCGGCTGCTTTGGAGCGCAGATATTCGGAAGGCGCCTTCTTTCCGGCATGAAGTGCACTCATGTGCAGCAAACGCTTTACACCGGCTGCCTGACAGGCGGCGACGATCCGCTTCGGCAATTCAACGTGCGCAGCGGCAAACTCTTTACCGTAAGGAATTCCGGGGTTGGCGCCATGCAGAATGCCGACCAGATTAATCACCGCATCCTTACCATGTGCCAATGTTTCGAGCACGCCTGCATCGTTGATATCGGCTTCGACCAGCACCACGCTCGGCAGCATGGTGATATCACGATTCTTTTCATAGCGGCGGGTAGGGATCGTCACCTGTACACCCGCATCGACCAGCACGCGGGCCAGATGACGGCCAACAAAACCGGTGCCACCAATGAGGAGAATTTTCTGGTTCTTCAGCATGAGTATTCCTTGGTCGATCGTCTGATCAGTGGTTAATTCCTAATGCGCCATTTTATGCCATTTCAAGGCAGTTCTGGCACGGAATCGGTTTTAACAGACTTTGGTGCAATGGTTCCCAGCATGATTTTCAGCGATGGCGAGTTTCCGGTCATCACCGTCTGATAGAACACGGCATTGCTCATTACCTTTTTCACGTAGTCCCGGGTTTCGGAAAATGGGATCGTTTCGGCATAAATTGCGCCTTCCAGCGGCTTTACATCGCGCCACTTGCGGGCACGACCGGGGCCGGCATTGTAGGCGGCCGAGGCAAGTACCGGGTGGTTATCCAGACTTTCCAGCACCAGGCGCATGTAGGTCGTACCGAGCATGACATTGGTGTCCGGGTCATGCAGATCGCCCGGGCCTAGCTTGACGCCAACTTTGTTGGCCACCCACTTACCGGTCGATGGCATCACCTGCATCAGGCCAGCGGCACCCACATTGGACTTAGCATTAGCGACAAAGCGGCTTTCCTGGCGCATCAAGCCATAAACCCAGGCCTTATCCAGATTCTGGCGCTCCGAATGCGGCACGATCTTGTCTGAGTGCGGCGTCGGGAAGCGCAACTTGTAGTTATGTTCGTCCTTCGTGCGGTCTGCTGCACTGATCGAGCGGTCAATGATCTGATTCCGTTGAGCGATTTCAGCTGCTGCCAGCAGCTGGCGGTCACTCATGCCACGCAATGCCCAACTCCATTCCTTCACACCTTCCGGCCGCAGTTCCAGACGATACATGGCCAATGCCCGGCGAATGCCCGGTTGACGTTCTACCTGACGAATTTCATCCGAGGTGGCCGGTGCAGCCTGAGTTGGCAGCTTGGCACGCCCACCCAGCTCTTCGGTGGCCAGCACGCCATAGAAATTGGGTTGTCCGGCAATCTTCTTGAACTGGTCTTCCGCAGCACCCTCACGACCCTGCGCCTTGAACGAACGGCCCAGCCAGTACACCCACTCCGGCGAATTAATCATCGGCTCCGGCATGGCTTCAATATCTTTACGCACCAGACTCCAATCCTGTGCGCGCAACGCCACGCGCACGCGCCAGGCCATTGCATCATCCGGCAACAACACCGTGCCGCTCTTCTTCACTGCATCCAGCGCCTCCGGGCTCTGCTGAATGCCCAGCTGCCAACCAATAATGCCCCACACGTATTCCTGTTGTGACTTATCCAGACCCGAGCCATAGCGCTTTAGCGCACCCACCGCGCTACTCGGTTCGTTACGCGCCATGCGGACCAGGGCCAGGGTTGCCAGCTCTTTCTGGGTCTCATCGTTTGGCGTACCCACGCGCTCGAGATAAATCACCGGACGGCTGAGCACCGCATCCAGCCCACCGGCAGCGTCATTCACGTTAACGCGCATGACACTCAAGGTCTGCCGTGCCTGACCCAGCTTATTCATCGCTACCTGCCGGCGTGCCCGCGCCCAGCCATCGCTGGCTTTTAACGCGCCACTGGCCCACATGGCATCAAACAGTGCCTGGCAGGCATCGGGTGAATCGACACCGGTTGTCCAAAGGGTGTTGGCCTGATCTTTAGCCGCGCTATCGCCATTGTTCACCCGTGGTTGTAGCCCGTAGCACTGCACTTCCGGCTCTGGCTGCAGCATCAACTGACCTTGTTCTGCTACCAGTGTCCAGTTGCCCTGTTTGGCTTGAGCACGGATCCAATCTGCACGCAGCAACTCTGCCGGGCGCTCACCATCATATTTCTTGAGATAAGCACGAATCTCCGGGCTATCAGTGCTCAGCTGTGGCTTGAGTAGCCACGACTCCACGTAAGGCGCCAATTCATGCTGCTTCAGTTGCGGATAAAGCTGTTCTACTTTGCCTAATTGTCCATTTCTTACTGCATCACGCGCGCTGAGATACGCCGCATCTTGCGCCATTACGCCCATCGAAATAGCCAACAAACCGAGCGCCAGACCACGTTTGAGAGAGGCAGAGACAACAGGAAAGGCAAAGGTCATCGTTTAAACCAGAGAGAAAATCGGTGAGGGGTGTGCTAGTGTCCGACCTATGTCGACGCACCCGGATGAAAAATTCTATCGCAGTACGCTGCGTACGCGCATGAAAGCTTGGCGCCGAACGCTCACTGCCGATGAACACACTGCCTTCAGTCGCAAAATCTGCGACATTCTGGAAAATCATTTCCATCCGCCACCAGCGCCCTTTGCCTTTTACTATCCGATCACCAAAGAGCCAGACATCGCACCGCTCATGCACGAGTGGTATGCCGCCGGCGTTGCCGTCTGCCTGCCGCGCGTGATCACGCCTGATGCACCCCTCGAATTTTATCTGTGGCAGCCCAACGTACGACTCAGCATGGACGAGGCTGGCATCTATGCGCCACCGGCCAACCCTGAGACCCGTGTAACGCCAAAGCAGATCTTCATTCCCTGCCTAGGTCTAGACAAGGCAGGTTACCGGCTGGGTTATGGCGGTGGCTATTACGATCGCACGCTGGCGCTTTTGCCCGAGGTTAAAACTATCGGCGTACTGTATTCAGGACAACTACTGGAAGATATCCGCCCGCAGGCACACGACATTGCCCTGGATGGCTGGATTACCGAAAAGGGGCTGGTACTTTAAACTTTGTCCGTCGGCTGTTTGAGCAACAAGCCGGTAATCACGAACAACAAGGCGGCCTGCCCGAGCCCAAACAAGGCGTCGGATGAATCGTAGAGCGTAGTCTGCACGGTAAAGAAGGCCGTATTCAGCGCCCGATCAAAAGCCACCACCAAGAGCAGCGCCAACCAGAAGCGCAAACCACTGATGCCACCCGAATTGGGCACGCTCGGCAACAATCGGCAGAGCGCCCACCCAATCAGCACCAGCGAACCGGCCAACATGTAAATGGTGAGATCGAAGGTGCTCACGGCTCAGGCCCGCATTACGCCAGGAACAAGCGATAGGCTGGATTGTCGCGTTCATCGCGGAACGGATAACCCAACCCGGCTAGAAACGCGTCAAAGGCCGGCATATCTTGCGGAGGCACCTGAAAGCCGACGAGCACGCGACCAAAGTCTGCGCCGTGGTTACGGTAATGAAACAGACTGATGTTCCAGCCCGCACTCATATTCTCCAGGAACTTCATCAGCGCACCCGGACGCTCCGGGAATTCAAAGCGGTAAATCAGTTCGTTGAGCGCACCGGCAGATTTAGGCGTATGCCCACCCACCATGTAGCGCACGTGCAACTTGGCCATTTCGTCATCGGTCAGATCCAGCGCCGCATAGCCTTCGGCCTGCAGCTTTTCGATCAGTGCCGTGAGTTCGACACGATTGCCGATCTGGATGCCTACGAATACATGTGCCGCACCCGGATCATTAAACCGGTAGTTAAATTCTGTGATGCTGCGGCTACCTAGCAGCGAGAGGAACTTGCGATAGGCGCCCGGCTTTTCTGGCAAGGTCACCGCCAGAATAGCTTCACGTTGCTCGCCCAGCTCCGCACGCTCGGCCACGAAACGCAGCCGATCAAAATTCATGTTGGCGCCAGAAGCCACGGCCACCAGAGTCTTGCCCTGCACCTTATTCCGGGCGGCCCATGCCTTCATACCGGCCACTGCCAGCGCACCCGCCGGTTCCAGCACGGAACGGGTGTCTTCAAATACATCCTTGATTGCGGCGCAGATCGCATCGTTATCGACGCGCACCATCTCGTCAACATAGCTTTCAGCAATGCGGAAGCATTCGCCGCCTACCTGCTTAACCGCAGCGCCATCCGCAAACAGGCCCACCTGATCCAGTCGCACACTGTGGCCAGCAGCCAGCGATTGCGTCATGGCATCGGCGTCTACCGCTTCAACACCAATGACTTTGATCTCAGGACGCACCTGCTTCACAGCCGCCGCCACACCAGCGATCAAACCACCCCCACCGACGCAACAGAAAATGGCATCGATATGTTTAGGATGCTGGCGCATGATCTCCAGACCCACTGTGCCCTGACCGGCGATAACATCCGGATCATCAAAGGGGTGCACAAAGCTCAGGCCTTCTTCTTTTTCGAGACGGCGCGCTTCGTTATAGGCATCATCAAAAGAATCGCCAAACAGCACCACTTCACCACCACGCGAGCGCACGGCATTCACTTTAATCCCAGGCGTCGTGGTTGGCATCACAATCACGGCACGGCAACCCAGCTTCTGGGCCGACAGGGCAACGCCCTGCGCATGGTTGCCCGCCGAAGCCGCCACCACACCACGCTGCAGTGCTTCGGGCGATAGTTTAGCCATCTTGTTATAAGCACCGCGCAGCTTGAACGAAAACACCGGTTGCTGGTCTTCCCGCTTGAAAAAGACTTCATTTCCGATACGCGCAGACAGATTCGGCGCAAAATCCAGCGGCGATTCAATGGCCACGTCATAGACCTCGGCCGCTTCGATACGGCGCAGATAGTCGGTCAACGGGAAGGGCACATCAGTCTTGGCGGTCATCGTAAAAGGCTTCAATCAGCGTTATAAAACACACCAGAAAGGCAACCCCGGCGCGTCTTTGCATTATACCGGTGGGCGCCAAGCCCGGTAGATCTGGCGCCTGATCAACAAAACCCCATGCAAGGCACGGTTTTATCAAGGATTTCAGGGCAATGGGAACGGCTTGTCAGTGCCCCTGTTGCGCTACAATATACGATCCGAAAGATGGCCAAAAGCCCTAATCGTCCCAGTCAGAGAATCATGAACGCACGCCTTCGCGAGATCCCCTATAACTACACCTCGTACTCCGACCGGGAGATCGTGATCCGTCTGCTCGGCCAGGAAAACTGGGCGATTCTGGACGCACTGCGTAGCGAACGTGTTACCGGCCGCTCGGCGCGTATGCTTTACGAAGTGCTGGGCGATATCTGGGTCGTGCAACGTAACCCGTATCTGGAAGACGATCTGCTGCAGAACCGTCAGCGCCAAACCGCACTGATCTCTGCGCTGCGTCACCGTCTGGCCGAAATTGAAAAGCGCCGCGATGGCAATGAAAAAGTCGCGCAACTACTCAAGGCCACGGGTGAAGCCATTACCCGCTTTGCCAAGCACCTGGACACCAGTGCCGCCCGCCGTCGCAAAGTGCTGCGCACGCTCACCAAGCACACCCGCAAAGACAATATCGCCTTTGATGGCCTGGCCCGCGTATCGCACGTGACCGACGCCACCGACTGGCGCGTTGAGTACCCCTTCGTGGTGCTCTACCCGGATACCGAAGAAGAAATCGGCCCGCTGGTACGAGACTGCATCAAGCTCGGTCTCACCATCATTCCACGTGGGGGCGGCACCGGTTATACCGGTGGTGCCGTGCCACTGACCGCCGATTCGGTGGTCATCAATACCGAAAAACTCATCGACATCGCACCCGTCGAGTTCGTCAATCTACCCGGCGTTGATCGCCCGGTCGGTTCCGTGCGCACCGGCGCTGGCGTCGTCACCAAGCGCGTTTCCGAAGCGGCTGAACGCTCGGGCCTCGTCTTTGCCGTAGACCCAACCTCGGCCGAAGCCTCCTGCATTGGCGGCAACATCGCCATGAATGCCGGCGGCAAGAAAGCCGTGCTGTGGGGCACCGCGCTCGACAACCTGGCCTGGTGGAAGATGGTCACGCCGGACGGCAACTGGTTAGAGGTCGAACGCCTCGACCACAACCTGGGCAAGATCCACGAGCAGGAAACCGTGCGCTTCCGCCTCACCCGTTTTGACGCCACCGGTAAAAAACACCTCGGCGAAGAAATTCTCTCGATACCGGGTGCTGCCTGTCGCAAAGTCGGCCTTGGTAAAGACGTTACTGACAAGTTCCTCGGTGGTGTACCGGGCGTCCAGAAAGAAGGCACCGATGGCATCATCGTCGCCGCCCGCTGGGTGCTGCACAAAATGCCGGCACACACGCGCACCGTTTGTCTGGAATTCTTCGGCCAGGTGCGCGAAGCCGTGCCAGCCATCGTAGAAATCACCGACTACTTCAAGCCCAATGGCGGCGGCCGCAACCTCGGCGTCCTACTGGCCGGCCTGGAGCATCTGGACGAGCGCTATCTCAAGGCCGTGGGTTATGCCACCAAGGCCAAGCGTCATGGTCGCCCGAAGATGGTGCTGATTGGTGATCTGGTCGGCGACGACGAACAAGCTGTCATGCAAGCCGCATCGGATGTGGTGCGCATGTGCAACCTGCGCGCTGCCGAAGGCTTCATTGCCGTTAGCCCGGAACAACGCAAGAACTTCTGGCTAGATCGTTCGCGCACTGCGGCGATTTCCAAACACACCAACGCCTTCAAGCTCAACGAAGACGTGGTGATTCCGCTGCCGCGCATGGGTGATTACTGCGACGGCATCGAACGCATTAACATCGAACTCTCCATCGCCAACAAGCTGGAACTATGCGATGCGCTCAGCAAGTACCTGGGCGGCACGCTCACGCTAGACGCGGGCGATGCCAACGTCGGTAAAGACGTACTCATCGGTGATCGTGCGCAGCAGGCGCTGGATGCCGTCGCGCAAGTACGCACCCGCTGGCAGTGGCTGCTCGACCACCTCGACACCCCGCTGGGCGAAGCCGAGGCATCGTTCGCTACGCTGGGCGTTGTTGCCGGCCCGCTAGAAAACAAAGCCGCTAACCCGGCACTCTTCCACCGCCTGCAGGATTACAGCGTCCGCGTTTCGTGGAAGCAGGAAATCAAGCCCGCGCTGGAAAGCATTTTTGACGGCAACGTGTATCGCCCGATTCTGGATCGCATCAATGCCATCCATAAGGAAGTGCTGCGCGGTCGCGTCTTCGTCGCCCTGCACATGCACGCAGGTGACGGTAACGTACACACCAACCTGCCGGTGAATTCAGACAACTACCAGATGCTGCAAACCGCCAACACGGCGGTCGATCGCATCATGCTGCTGGCCCGCTCGCTGGATGGTGTGATCTCCGGCGAACACGGTATCGGCATCACCAAGATCGACTATCTGCAAGACGACGAGATGGCCGCATTCTGGGCCTACAAAGAAAAGGTCGATCCGGCAGGCCACTTCAACCGCGGCAAACTCATGCGCGGTGGCAATCTCGACATGGCCTACACGCCAAGCTACAACCTGATCGGTAGCGAATCGATCGTGATGGAGCAGTCGGGCATCGGCGAAATCTCGGCGATGGTTAAAGACTGCCTGCGTTGCGGCAAGTGCAAACCCGTGTGCTCCACACACGTGCCGCGCGCCAACCTGCTCTACTCGCCGCGCAACAAAATTCTGGGCACCTCGCTGCTCATCGAAGCCTTCCTCTACGAAGAACAGACCCGTCGTGGTGTCTCACTCGCCCACTGGGCCGAGTTCGATGACGTCGCTGCGCATTGCACCGTCTGTCACCGTTGCGAGAAGCCTTGCCCCGTAGATATCGACTTCGGCGACGTCACCATCGCCATGCGTAACCTGCTGCGCAAGCAGGGCAAGCAGAAGTTCAACCTGGGCACCACTGCAGCCATGACCTTCCTCACCATCAAGGACCCGATGTTCATCAAGGGTATCCGCGAGGTGATGATCCGCTTTGGCTACGCCGCACAGAACAAGCTCTACCAACTGGGCAAGTCGCTGCATCTGATCCAGGATCAGGTCGCGCATCCGCCGGCCACCGTGCACAAACCAGCGGTGCGTACGCAGATCATCAACTTCATCAACAAGCCCATGCCGGGCAACCTGCCCAAACGATCGGCGCGGGCGTTGCTGGATATTGAAGACGACAAGGTCATCCCGGTGATTCGTAACCCCAAGCTGAGCGCAGAAGAATCGGAAGCTGTCTTCTACTTCCCGGGTTGTGGTTCAGAGCGCCTGTTCTCGCAAGTAGGCCTAGCCACACAAGCCATGCTTTACCAGGTGGGCGCCACAACGGTGCTGCCACCGGGCTACCTGTGCTGCGGTTATCCGCAAACCTCGGGCGGCCAGGAAGACAAGGGTCAGCGCATCACGACAGACAACCGCGTGTTGTTCCACCGTGTCGCCAACACCCTGAACTACCTGGACATCAAAACCGTCATCGTCTCCTGCGGCACCTGTATGGATCAGCTGCAGAAGTACCAGTTCGAACGCATCTTCCCGGGCTGCCGTCTGCTCGACATCCACGAATACCTCATGGAGAAGGGCGTCAAACTGGATGGCGTAGAGGGTACGCGCTACATGTATCACGACCCTTGCCATAGCCCGATGAAGACATACGCGCCGCTCAAGGTAACGAGTGAACTCATGGGCACTGCCGTACCGCTCAACGATCGTTGTTGTGGCGAGTCGGGCACACTGGCCGTTACCCGCCCGGACATCTCGACGCAGGTGCGCTTCCGCAAACAGGAAGAAATGGAGCAGGGTGCCAACGAACTGCGCGCCGATGGTTTTGCAGGCCAGGTGAAAGTACTCACCTCCTGCCCATCATGCCTGCAGGGTCTGTCGCGCTTCCGTGATGATGCCGATACCGACGCCGACTACATCGTCGTTGAACTCGCCAAGAACATTCTGGGCGAGAACTGGATGGCCGAGTATGTGAAACAGGCCAACACCGGCAGCATCGAGCGCGTGTTACTGTAAGCAGCAAGTTGCACCCTTAAAAAGGCGGCTACGGCCGCCTTTTTAATTCGAGGAAAAAATGTTCACGAACAAACAGCGCGTGGTTGTCGTTTTTGCCGTCATAGGCTTAAGCATCAGCCTTGCCATGCTCTATATCGGAACACACAGCACATGGGGCCAATCGCCAGCGCCATGGAGCCTTCACACGCGTCTGAACGCCTTAGCGCTTGCACTGCTAGTACCCGGCATCTTCCTTTTGATTAGCATCGGCCGTCTCGCCAAATATCGATTCTTTTCGCCGGCAGATATCGATGGCGACCCGAGCCACCCGGACACACCCCAGGCCATCGAGCTGCAACGCGTCTTACAGAACACCCTTGAGCAAGCGCTCCTTGCTGCGATCGCTTACATCATCTGGGCACTCATCGCACCCGATCACTGGCTGCTCACCCTCCCACTAGCCGCCACGCTATTTGCCGTAGGCCGCGTCCTCTTCTTTATCGGTCACAG
>ERZ1034361.458-NODE-458-length-26558-cov-3.152109_pt1 | contig 26558 bp, 26 predicted proteins | sample MGYA00520617_ERZ1034361 | MGnify/ENA primary metagenome ERZ1034361 (study PRJEB33736, sample SAMEA104284507) | Azolla filiculoides | biome: Urban; feature: Water surface; material: Ditch water | place: Netherlands | collected 2015-10-28 | depth 0-0.1 m ...
GGAAAAAAAGACGGAGATATCAGATATCTTACTCCTTTAAACATAGAAACTAACAAAACTAAAAAGTATTGTCGTTTCAAAAAATCAGGTATCAAATATATTGATTATAAAGATGCTGATTTCTTATTGAAATTCGTAAACGAACAAGGGAAAATTCTTCCACGTCGTTTAACTGGAACTTCATTAAAATACCAAAGAAAAGTGTCAGTAGCTGTTAAAAGAGCACGTCACTTAGCTTTAATGCCATATGTGGCTGATTTACTAAAATAATATTTAACTCAGTTGTTGGTTTTCTGAAAAACGAAACCTAACTTCTATAATAAAGGACAACAACATGGAACTTATTTTAAAGAAAGACGTTCAAAATTTAGGATTTAAAGATGATGTAGTAACTGTGAAAAATGGTTACGGTCGTAACTTTTTGATTCCACAAGGTCACGCACAATTAGCAACTCCTTCTGCAAAGAAAGTATTAGCTGAAAACCTAAAACAAAGAGCGCATAAAGAAGCTAAAGTTGTAGCAGATGCAAAAGCATTAGCTGAAGCTTTGAAAGCTATCGAAATTAAAATCTTTGCAAAAGCAGGTGGTGAAAAATTATTCGGTTCAATCACGAATATTGATATTGCTGAAGCTTTAGCTAAAGGTGGTCAAGTAATTGACAGAAAATTCATCACTAGCGGTATCGTTAAACGTACTGGTAAATACGCTGCAAGCGTTCGTTTACACAGAGATGTAATCGTAGAATTAGCTTACGAAATTGTTGCTGAAAAAGCATAATTTCTTAATTCATACTACTAAATCCCGATGTAAATCGGGATTTTTTTTGTTTAATCTGAACTCATTTCAGATTATTTAATCCTAAATTATAACATATTGAGCTCCTTATTTAAAAAGGTGCTGAGATAAATTCAGTAGAAATGAAATACTCAAGATTAACAAAAGAGCAATTTGAAGAATTGAATCAGGAATTCAGTACTTTTCTGGCTACTCAAGCAATTGATAAAGCCGAATGGGATGTGATTAAAACCGAAAAACCGGAAGTAGCAGAGCAGGAATTAGATGTTTTTTCAGATTTAATTTGGGAAGGCGTTCTAACAAAAGCAGTGTATTTAGAACATTTTTCAAAAAATCATATTTTCCTTTTTCATTGTTTTGATACTTATGTGAAGTCTATTGTTTTGAAATCATTAGTTCCTGAAACTGATTTTTTAACCCGCGAAGGCTTACAATGGCTTAGTGATAATATGTTTACGGATACTATTGAAATGAAAGTAGGTAAAAAAGAATTTACAGACGAACGCAATGTGTCTATTTTTGGTCTGATACAACAAGGTGCTTTCTTAAGTGACGGACAATTATATCAACAAATAAATTCGATTATTGAATCGTAATTTTATCGTTATTTCTTTTAATTTGGTTATTTTAGTGCATTATTTAAAGCATTATAATAGCCAATTTTTTTATTTTCTATGGATATTCAAAATACAATTCAAACCTTAAGAGCCGAATTAAATCAACACAATTATAATTACTATGTGTTAGATAAACCAACGATTTCTGACTTTGAATTTGATTTGAAGTTAAAACAGCTTCAAGATTTAGAAAATAAATATCCTGAATTTTTTGATGAAAATTCACCAACACAACGCGTTGGTGGTACAATTACAAAAAATTTCCAGACCGTTCCGCATGAATATCGAATGTATTCCTTAGACAATTCTTATTCTAAAGAAGACTTAATTGATTGGGAAACGCGTATCCAAAAAGTATTAGGCAATGTGCCATTAGAATATACTTGCGAACTTAAATATGATGGTGCTTCCATAAGTATTACGTATGAAAACGGTAAACTTAAACGTGCCGTCACCCGAGGCGATGGTTTTCAAGGAGATGATGTGACCAATAATATTAAAACTATAAAATCGATACCGTTACAATTAAATGGTAATTATCCCGAAAAATTTGCCATTCGTGGAGAAATCATTTTGCCTTTTGCCGGATTTGAAAAAATGAATCAAGAATTGATTGAAATTGGCGAAACACCGTATTCAAATCCTAGAAATACTGCTTCAGGAAGTTTAAAATTGCAAGACAGCACCGAAGTGGCTAAACGTCCTTTAGATTGTTTGTTATACTTTTTGATAGGGAATAATTTACCTTTCAATACGCAATTTGATGGTTTAAAAACTGCAAGAAATTGGGGATTTAAAGCTCCAAAAGAAGCCAAGTTGGCTCGTAATATGGAAGAAGTTTTTCAATATATTGATTATTGGGACACGCATAGACATAATCTTCCCTATGAAACTGACGGTGTGGTAATAAAAGTAAATAGTTTTCAGCATCAAGATGAATTAGGCTTTACAGCCAAATCGCCACGTTGGGCAATTGCTTATAAATTCAAATCAGAACAAGTGTCCACTAAATTAAATTCCATTTCTTACCAAGTGGGACGAACAGGAGCGATTACTCCAGTTGCTAATTTAGAACCTGTACAATTAGCAGGGACAATTGTAAAACGTGCTTCTTTACACAACGCTGATCAAATAGAAAAATTAGATATTCGAGTAGGAGATACTGTTTTTGTAGAAAAAGGAGGAGAGATAATCCCTAAAATTATTGCTGTAGATTTAAGTCAGCGTCCTGAAAATGCTAGTGTTACACAATACATCACGCATTGTCCTGAATGCAATACAGAATTAATACGAGGTGAAGGAGAAGCGAATCATTATTGCCCTAATTTTTATGGTTGTCCACCACAGATTATAGGACGAATTCAGCATTATATTTCCAGAAAAGCGATGGATATTGAAGGACTTGGAGGAGAAACAGTAGCCTTATTGTTCAATAATGGATTGGTACATAATTATGCAGATTTATATGAATTAACTGTTGAGCAGGTATTACCTTTGGAAAGAATGGCTCAAAAATCGGCAGAGAATTTAGTAAAAGGAGTAGCACATTCAAAAGAGGTTCCTTTTGAGCGTGTGTTATTTGCTTTAGGCATCCGATTTGTTGGAGAAACAGTGGCTAAAAAATTAGCTAAACATTATAAAAGTATTGATGCTTTGAGTCAAGCCAGTTTGATGGACTTAATTTTAGTAGATGAAATTGGGGATAGAATTGCTCAAAGTGTACTGGATTTTTTTGAAAATCAAGAAAATAGAAAAATCACTGATCGATTGAAAAAATACGGAATACAATTTGAAATTGTTGAAAAAGTAAACCCAAACGCAACTACTAAACTCTCCGGTAAAACATTCGTTGTTTCTGGTGTTTTCGAAAAATTCTCGAGAGATGATTTGAAAAAAGCCATCGAAGATAATGGAGGTAAAGTAGGTAGTTCTATTTCTGCAAAAACAGATTATGTTGTTGCGGGAGATAATATGGGACCGGCAAAATTAGAAAAAGCGAATAAACTCAATATTCCTATAATCTCTGAAAATGAATTTATGGATTTAATCAATGAAAAATAAATCCCGCATATGTTAGTTCCTAAAGATAAAAACAGCATTGAAAAATGGTTTACAATTTTGTTTTTTACTGTAGCAGTCGTTGAAATTACAGTTGAATTACTGGCAAATAAACCATTGCTATTTATTTTTAAACCATTAATTTCAATACTATTGATGATTCTGTATTGGAACACTTCAGTCCAAAAAAATCCGCTTTTTTTTATTGCAATACTATTTTCATTAATTACGAATACATTCTTTATTCCCAATACTGAGAAAATGCTATTTATAGGATTGCTTTTCTTTTTTATACATCGAATATTGATGATTTATTATATTGTAAAATTAACTAAATTAAGAGATTACATTCCTTTATGTATAGCAGTTGTTCCGTTTATTTTTCTCTTTTTTTATTTGTTATCCATTTCTACGGGAATCACTTCAAAAAGTTATATTATTTTAATTATTCAAAATGTATTAATTTCTATTATCGGAGGAATTGCCGTATCCGATTATGTCATGAATGATGTCAAAAAAAGTCCGTTATTGTTGATTTTCGGATTAGTATCCGTTACTCAATATTTTATAGTTTTTATTGAAAAATATTACCTTTCATCACTGGCGCCAACTGTTTTCAGACCATTGGCGATGACTTTAAACATTGCGGTCTATTACATTTTTTATAAATATGTAATCGATGTTGAAAATTCTAATCTTGCTTTAGACCCCAAAAAAATTAGACAATAATAGATCTTGCTTCATGAGATTTAGCTTTGTCATTGTCTAAGTAAAAATCAATTCTACCCAGATTGATACCGTAACAACCAACTTGATTAACTAAAACCTCTTTCCCAACACTGTTTTTCACAATCGTTGGTCTATCCAGGAAAGTATGAGTATGACCACCAATTATCAAATCTATATCCTGAGTTAATTCCGCTAATTTCAAATCACAAATTTTCGTTGGCTCCTCTTTGTATTTGTATCCTAAATGCGACAAACAAATTACTAAATCACATTTTTGTTCTTTCTTTAAAATACGAACCATGTCTTGCGCTGTCTCAACAGGATTATTCCAAACCGTTTCTTTGTACATTCTCTTATCAACCAAACCTTCAAGTTCAATTCCAAGACCAAAAACACCTACTTTTATTCCGTTTTTATAGAAGATTTTATACGGTTTAACAAAACCATCCATTGCGGTATTTTTAAAATCATAATTCGCAGAAACAAATTCAAAAGTAGCGTGAGGCATTTGAGCACGCAAACCTTCTATAGCATTATCAAAATCATGATTCCCAATGGTTGATAAATCATATTGCATCATGCTCATCAATTTAAATTCCAATTCACCACCATAATAGTTAAAATACGGAGTTCCTTGAAAAATATCACCGGCATCAAGCAGTAAAACATTGGGGTTTTCTTTTCGAATCGTTTCAATCAAAGCCGCTCTGCGAACCACGCCACCCATATTCGGATTTCTGGGATGATCCGCTGGGAACGGATCGATATAACTGTGAACATCATTAGTATGTAAAATCGTTAAGTGCTTTATATCAACAGATTTAAAACTGCTCATCGAAACACCTAAGCCAAGTAATGCAGTACCTGCAGCTGTTTTTTCTATAAAATCTCTTCTTTTCATTTTTTATTTTTTTTGGAGCTTAATCCCGCTTTCCGTTTCAATCCACGCAAAAAAGCGTGGGATTTTCTCTGCAATCGGGGCTAGGCATTCTATTTTTTCAGGACTATTTTTTTAGCGGGACATTAAAATTTTATTCAACAGTAATTCGGACATCTTTTGTAACAGGAATAGTATCTACTTCTTTGAAATAATCAATTAGAATGTTTCTTAGCTTATAATCTAAATCAAATTTCTGAATCCCTTTTTTGAAGAAGTTCATATTGTCTCCACCATTAGATAAATAATCATTTGTTGCCACATAATAAATGGCTTCTTTTTCAATCGTTTTTCCTTGTACTAGTATGTTTTTTGGTTGATTATTTTTATCAATAGTAAATGTCATTCCAGCTAATGGATGGGCTTTTTTAGTTACTATAAAATAGTCAACCAATTCTAAAATTTGCTCTCCTTTCAACGCAATAACAACAAGACTGTTTTCAAATGGCATGATTTCAAAAGCGGTTCTGGAAGTTACATTCCCCTTTGGAAGAATAGAACGAATCCCGCCGTTGTTGAGTAAGCAGATATCAATATTCTTTTTTTCTCTGGCATTAAATACAAGATTTCCTCTTTGTAAAGTAACATCAGCCATCAAATTACCAATTGTTGTCTGCCATTCTCCAGAACTTTTATCTAATGTTTCCGGGCAATACGCTAAAACACTGTCTAAATCTTTGTTGATGTGTTCTCGATATGGTTTAATAAAGTTTTCAATTTCAGGGACTTGATTTTGTTTTTCGGTAATCGGAATTCGTTTTCCCTCTATTTTCGAAACATAATAGGGTTGCTTGCTGCAGGAAATAACAAAAAAAAGTGTTAAGAATATAACAAAAAGTTTTAAAACACCGTTATACTTTTTTAGATTTACCATTTCAAATGCGACTTAATTAATTAATTTTGTAAAAGAGTAAAAGTAGTATGTTTTTAAATCATATAAAGGATTTTTTTGTAAAAAAAACATTAAAAAACAGATTGCATAATGTAAAAACAAATGCTGCTTCTGATGGTATACAAACAGTTGGTTTACTTGTAGATGAGAGTTATTTTTCGGATAAAGAAGACTTGGTAAAAGAATTAATTACCAATGGAATTGAAGAGAAAAACATCAAAATCATAGTTTACAGAGATAAAATTAAAAAGAATGAGCAGTATATTCAACCTACTTTTGGTGCAAAACACCTTAATTGGAACGGAACTGTTTCGGATCCTGTAATAAATGATTTTATCAACGAAAAGTTTGATTTGTTGATTAATTATTATGATGTCGAAAAAGCAACTTTGTTGTTTATCACCCATAATTCAAAAGCCCAATTTAAAGTTGGATTTTCTTCAATAGACAAGCGACTGAATCATTTGATGATTAATACCAATGCCGAAAATTATAAAGTTTTTGTGCATGAATTATTCAGATATTTAAAAATATTAAACAAAATATAATCTAATATGCAATCATTAATAGGAACTGGTGTTGCTCTTGTAACTCCTTTCAAACAAGATTTTTCAATTGATACAGAAGCATTAAAAAGAATTGTAAATTTTTCTATTGACGGTGGAATTGAATATCTTGTGGTATTGGGCACCACAGCCGAAAATGCAACTTTATCGCAACAAGAAAAAGAATTAGTTATTGACATCGTAATTGAGGCTAATAATGGCAGATTGCCTTTAGTTCTTGGAGTAGGAGGGAATAATACTTTAAAAGTTGTTGAAGAATTAAAAACCAGAGATTTTTCGGCATTTACAGCGATACTTTCTGTTTCTCCATATTATAATAAACCAACTCAAGAAGGAATATATCAGCATTTTAAAGCAGTTGCCGAAGCTTCTCCTTTGCCTGTAATTTTATATAATGTTCCGGGAAGAACCGGTAGTAATATGTTACCGGCAACCGTTCTGAGATTAGCGAATGATTTTAAAAATGTAGTTGCTATCAAAGAAGCAGCAGGAGATTTAGTTCAAGCCATGCAATTGTTAAAGAATAAACCTAACGATTTTATGGTTATTTCTGGAGATGATATGATTGCTTTGCCTATGGTTTTAGCAGGAGGATCTGGCGTTATATCAGTAATTGGACAAGGTTTTCCGAAAGAGTTTTCAGAAATGATTCGATTGGGACTTAACCGAAAAGTAGATGAAGCATTCAAATCGCAGTACCTTTTAGATGAATGTATCGACATGATTTTTGAGCAAGGAAATCCTGCAGGAATCAAACAAGTGTTTCTGTCATTGGGAATAGCGGAGAATACTGTTCGTTTGCCATTGGTTACAGTTGACGAATCATTAGCGAATCGAATCAGCCAATTTATCAAGAATATCGATAAATAAGCCCAATAAATACCGCTTTTTTTTAAGCAAAAAAATATTTTGTAGTAGCTAAATTAATACCTAAATTTGCCACCGAAACTTCGGTATGATTTTTTGTAGGTTGAATTCGATTGAAAAATCATAATAAAAGTAAAAAAATGAAAAAAATAGTATCTCTATTGCTTGTTGTTCTTTTTTTGGGTTCTTGTAACGAATACCAAAAAGCATTAAAATCCGAAGATGTTGCTGTTAAATTCGATATGGCCAGTAAATTATATGATGCTGGAAAGTATTCTAAAGCCATTCGTATTTTTGAACAAATTGCGCCTGCTTACAGAGGGAAACCTCAGGCTGAAAAATTGTTTTACATGTTTTCACAATCCTATTATAAGACAAAACAATATTATTTAGCCGGTTACCAATTCGAAAGTTTTGTTTCAGGTTATCCAAAAAGCGAAAAGTTACAAGAAGCTTCCTTTTTAGGAGCCAAAAGTTACTCTATGTTGTCTCCGGTTTACAGTTTAGATCAAGTTGATACGATAAAAGCAATTGATAAATTACAGTCATTTATTGATAATTATCCAAATTCAGAATATTTAGCAGAAGCCAATGCAATTGTAAAAGTATTAAATGAAAAGATAGAGAAAAAGGTCTATGAAAACGCAAAAGGATACAATACGATTTCCGATTATAAATCAGCCTTAGTTGCTTTTGATAATTTTATTGCAGATTATCCTGGAACACCTTTCAAAGAAGATGCCTTGTTTTACAAATTAGATTCAGCGTATCAACTAGCAATCAACAGCGTTCCTGCAAAAATGGAAGATCGATTGAATGTAGCTAAAACAGCGTATTCTAACTTGATAAAATTTAATGCTGAAACTCAGTATAAAGAAAAAGCGGGTGACATGTTTGCCCGAATAGAAAAAGATTTACAAAAATTTACTAAATAAAAAAAGTCATGGATTTAAAAAAGACGAATGCTCCAGTAAATACAATAACATACAACAAAACTGTTATTGAAGAACCTACTGGTAATGTGTATGAAGCGATAACCATTATGGCTAAAAGAGCAAACCAAATCAATTCTGAAATCAAAAAAGAATTGACTGAGAAATTGGAAGAATTTGCTACATATAATGACAGTCTTGAAGAAGTTTTTGAAAACAAAGAACAAATTGAGGTTTCAAAATTTTACGAAAAATTGCCTAAGCCACATGCTTTAGCCGTTCAAGAATGGTTAGACGGTAAAATTTACCACAGAGATTCAAATAAATAAGCTACAACAATGTCAGTTTTAAACGGTAAGAAAATTTTACTAGGTATTTCTGGTGGAATTGCTGCCTATAAAACAGCTTCATTGGTACGCCTTTTCATAAAAGCAGGTGCACATGTCCAAGTGATCATGACACCTGCTTCTAAGGATTTTATAACTCCTCTAACGTTATCTACGTTATCAAAAAATCCTGTACATTCCACTTTTTACAATCAAGAAGAAGAAAACAACGGAACATGGAATAATCATGTCGAATTAGCACTTTGGGCCGATTTGATGCTTATTGCTCCTGCAACTGCCAATACATTGTCAAAAATGGCTAACGGCACTTGTGATAATCTTTTGATGGCGGTGTATTTATCTGCAAAATGTCCTGTTTATTTTGCACCGGCAATGGATTTGGATATGTACAAACATCCTACTACAATTGCTAATTTTAGTGCTTTAACTCAATTTGGTAATACTATGATTCCTGCTGAAAACGGCGAGTTAGCTAGCGGTTTATCAGGCGAGGGAAGAATGGCGGAACCAGAGAATATAATTGCCTTTCTGGAAGCCGATTTAGAAAGCAAACTACCACTTAAAGGAAAAAAAATACTAATAACTGCGGGTCCTACATACGAAGCAATAGATCCTGTGCGTTTTATAGGGAATCATTCTTCGGGAAAAATGGGATTTGATATTGCATTAAGTGCAGCAAATTTAGGAGCTTCGGTAATACTAGTTTCCGGTCCTACAAATTGTAAAATTCATAATTCTTTGGTACAAGTTATTCCTGTTGTTTCGGCTCAGGAAATGTATGATGCCTGTCATGAGCATTACGCAGATGTAGATGTTGCGATTGCAGCTGCTGCAGTTGCTGATTATAAGCCAAAGAATGTTGCTGCCCAAAAAATAAAAAAAGCTGCTGACGAGTTTACAATTGAACTCGAAAGAACAAAAGATATACTGGCTTCTTTTGGAGCAAATAAAAAAAATCAGTTTTTGATTGGATTTGCTTTAGAAACAGAAAATGAAATTGAAAATGCAAAGTTAAAAATTCAGAAAAAAAACTTAGATTTGATAGTCTTAAATTCTTTGCAGGATAAAGGAGCAGGTTTTGGAAAAGACACAAATAAAATTACTTTTATCGATAAATCTTTCCATATTGAACCTATGGAATTAAAATCGAAAGAAGCAGTTGCGGATGATATACTAAACAAAGTAATAGCCTTTTTTTATGAATAAAATAATTGCTTTTTTCTTCTTTTTTGTTTGTTCACTATCACAAGCACAACAGTTGAATTGTACGGTTACCGTTAATGCACAAAGGCTTTCTAATGCTAATCAACAAGTTTTTAAAACCTTGCAATCTTCATTAACTGAGTTTGTAAATAAGACAGATTGGACGGGGCAAGCCTTGAAGCAAAACGAAAAAATAAACTGTTCGATGTACATTACGTTGTCATCAAATAATTCAGACCAATTTACAGGAACTATCCAAGTGCAGTCTTCAAGGCTAATTTTTAATTCGTCTTATTCTTCACCAGTTTTAAATTTTAATGATAAAGACTTTAGTTTTACTTACACAGAGTTTGAAAATTTACTTTATAATCCTTCGGTTTTCGAATCTAATTTGGTTTCTGTAGTATCTTTTTACAGTTATATGATTTTAGGTATGGATGCTGATACTTTTTTGCCATTAGCTGGTAATTCTTATTTTGATTCTGCCCAAAATATTGCTAATGTAGCACAACAAGGCGGTTATAAAGGTTGGAGTCAATCGGATGGAAATCAAAACAGGTATTTTTTAATAAATGATATGCTTTCTCCAACTTTTGTAGAAATCAGACAGACTTCTTTAAATTATCATGCGGGACTGGATATAATGCACCAAGATTTAAAATTAGCTAAAGAAAAGATAAAAACAGCGGTACTTAATCTTAATAAAGTAAACGCATTACGACCAAATGCATTTTTGACCCGTGTATTTTTTGATGCTAAATCCGACGAAATTGTTTCTGTTTTTTCTGGTGGCCCAAGTATTTCAATAACAGACTTAGTTGAGAATTTGAATAAAATTTCCCCTTTGAATTCCAGTAAATGGGCATCAATTAAGTATTAGTTTTTTTCTTTTATCAGTACTAAACCTAGTTTTCCATTACAAAATATATATAAATGATTACATCACTATCGATAAAAAACTATGCCTTAATAGAAAAATTATCCATTGATTTTTCTAAAGGTTTTTCTATTATTACAGGAGAAACAGGTGCCGGTAAATCGATAATATTAGGAGCTTTAGGATTGGTTTTAGGAAAAAGATCCGATTTAACTTCATTGAAAAACAAAGAAGAAAAGTGTGTTATTGAAGCGCACTTCGAGATTTCAAAATATAACTTACTTCCATTTTTTGAGGCAAATGATTTAGATTATGAAGAGGATACAATTATCCGACGTGAAATCTTGCCTTCGGGAAAATCAAGAGCATTTATAAATGACAGCCCTGTAAATCTTCAGGAATTGCAGGAATTAAGTTTGTATTTGATTGATATTCATTCGCAACAACAAACTCAGGAACTTTCGGATGAAAATGTTCAATTTAAAATTATTGACGCTATTGCGAATAATCAACACGACATTTTGCAGTATCAAACTCTTTTAAAAAGTTATAAAACAGATAAATCGCATTTAAATACATTGCTCAAAAGACAAGGCGATTCGATAAAAGAACAAGAATACAACACCTTTTTATTGGATGAATTGGCGTCGGCAAAACTGAAATCAGGAGAACAAGAAGTGCTTGAAGCTGATTTTGAGAAACTCAATAATGTCGAAATAATAAAAGAATCAATTGATAAATCCTTGGCGATTGCCAATGAAGAACAAATTGGGGTTTTGGATCATTTGAAAGAAATTAAAGTTTCTTTACAAAAAATCGCTTCTTTTTCACCTGATTATCATTCCTTATTAGAAAGAATAACAAGTATTACGATAGAATTTGATGATATTTCAGACGAACTAAACCGATGTTCAGAGAAATTAATAAATGATCCGGAACAATTAGAATTAATCAGTCAGAAGTTACAGTTAATTTTTAATTTGCAAAAGAAACATCAAGTTACCACAGTAGATGAGTTATTGGAAATTCAAACTAAATTAGAAAATTCTATTTTAGAGATTGGAAATCTAGAAGAAGAAATTTCAGAACTAACGCATACTATTCAAGAAAAAACCATTGCATTGGATGCTTTATCTACCGTTATTCATGAAAATAGAGTAGGATCAATTCCTGTTTTATCTCAAAAATTGATTGCGATTTTAGAAACGTTAGGAATGCCTAATGTGCGCTTTAACATTGATATTAATGCTACGCTAAACTATTATGCAAATGGAAAAGATGAAATTCAATTTTTGTTTTCGGCGAACAAAGGAACTGATTTTGGATTGTTGAAAAAAGTGGCTTCTGGTGGTGAAATGTCAAGAATTATGTTGGCTGTTAAGGCAATTTTAGCACAATATTCAAAATTACCAACTTTAATTTTTGATGAAATTGACACGGGAGTTTCTGGTGAAATTGCTATTAGAATGGGTGAAATCATGAAAGAAATGAGTACATCTATGCAGATTTTTGCTATCACACATTTACCACAAATCGCAGCTAAAGGAACCGCACATTTCAAGGTCTTTAAGTCAACAGTTGGTGATGATACTCAATCCGAATTAAAGTTGTTGAATACTGAAGAAAGGGTTGTGGAAATAGCACAAATGTTATCTGGAACTGTTGTTTCGGATTCAGCCTTAAATCATGCTAAAGCCTTGCTGAACTAAAAAAATGAGCTATATTTGCCATTCAAATTCAATAAAATTTAGTTAAAAATTAAAAAATATTTTCGGATTTAAAGACCTCCGATTAACAAAATAAATTAACGAATAGCCTAATATGATTATAGAACCTAGAATGAGAGGATTTATTTGTTTGACATCTCACCCAGAAGGATGCGAACAAAATGTTAAAAATCAAATTGCATATGTACAATCTAAAGGACCAATCGATGGTGCTAAAAAAGTATTGGTAATTGGAGCTTCAACCGGTTTTGGTTTGGCTTCCAGAATTACAAGTGCTTTTGGATCTGATGCCGCTACAATTGGCGTGTTTTTTGAAAAACCTCCTGTTGAAGGAAAACCGGGATCTCCAGGTTGGTATAATTCTGCAGCTTTTGAAAAAGAAGCTCATAAAGCAGGATTGTATGCAAAAAGTATCAATGGAGATGCTTTTTCTAATGAAATAAAGAAACAAACTTTAGACTTAATCAAAGCTGATTTAGGTCAAATAGATTTAATCATCTACAGTCTAGCTTCGCCAGTTCGTGTTCATCCGGTTACAGGTGTTTTGCACCGTTCTGTTTTGAAACCGATTGGATCTACTTTTACTAACAAAACAGTTGATTTTCATACTGGAATTGTTTCTGAAATTTCGATAGAGCCATGTAATGAAGAAGATATTGCAAATACTGTTGCCGTAATGGGTGGTGAAGATTGGGCAATGTGGATTGATGCTTTAAAAGCAGAAAATCTATTGGCTCCAGGAGCTACAACTGTTGCTTATTCTTATATTGGGCCATCATTAACGGAGGCGGTGTATAGAAAAGGAACAATTGGTCGTGCAAAAGATCATCTTGAAGCTACTGCATTTTCTATTTCGGACAGTTTGAAAGACATTAAAGGAAAAGCTTTTGTTTCTGTAAATAAAGCTTTGGTAACACAAGCAAGTTCTGCAATTCCTGTGATTCCATTGTATATTTCATTGTTATACAAAATAATGAAAGAAGAAGGAATTCATGAAGGATGTATTGAGCAAATTCAACGTTTGTACCAAGACAGATTGTATTCTGGAAATGAAGTTCCAGTTGATGAAAACGGAAGAATCCGTATTGACGATTGGGAAATGAGAGAAGATGTACAAGCTAAAGTAGCTAAATTATGGCTAGAAGCAACTACAGAAACTTTACCACAATTAGGAGATTTAGCCGGATATAAACAAGATTTTCTTAATCTTTTCGGATTTGGATTCGAAGGAGTTGATTATTTAGCAGATACTAATGAAGTTGTAGGAATTTCAAGTATAGCTTAATTAATTTATCCCAATATTATACTAAACCATCAATGAATAATTGATGGTTTTTTTATGGATAAAGAGTATATTTGTTAAAATTTTAAAATCACAAAATACACACCATAATACGTATTAATAATTATGCTTTTTTCTCTAATTATACCTGTTTACAATCGTCCAGATGAAGTTGATGAATTATTAGAAAGTTTGTCACAACAAGATTATATCGAAAATTTTGAAGTTGTAATAGTTGAAGACGGTTCTTCATTGCGGTGTGATGATGTGGTACGCAAATATGCGGGTAAATTGCATTTGTCATATTGTTATAAAGAAAATTCAGGACCTGGAGATTCAAGAAATTACGGAATGAAAAAAGCAAATGGAGACTATTTCATCATTTTTGATTCCGATTGTATTATTCCAAAACAATATTTATCAGAAGTTGATAAAGCTTTAAAACAAAATTATGTCGATTGTTTTGGTGGGCCAGATAAAGCATTAGATAGTTTTTCGGACATACAGAAAGCGATTAATTTTGCGATGACTTCTTTTTTAACCACAGGAGGAATTCGCGGTGGTTCTGAAAAAATAGATAAATTCCAACCTAGAAGTTTTAATATGGGAATGTCCAGAAAAGCTTTTGATGCTTCAAAAGGTTTTGGAAATATTCATCCCGGAGAAGATCCTGATTTATCAATACGGTTGTGGTATTTAGGTTTCGAAACCAAACTTTTTACAAAAGCATTCGTTTATCACAAAAGAAGAATTGATTGGGATAAATTTTCGGTTCAAGTGAATAAATTTGGTAAAGCAAGACCTATTTTAAACAGTTGGTATCCTCAGTATAATAAACTTACGTTTTTCTTCCCAACAGTATTTATAATAGGATTTTTTCTTTCAATAGTATTACTTCTTTTTAATCAGGATACTTTACTTCAATTGTATATTTTATATTTTTTGGTATTGTTTTTGGTGTCTACTTATCAAAATAAAAGTCTAAAAATAGGATATTTATCTCTAATTGCAGTTTGGAAACAGTTTTATGGTTATGGTTTGGGTTTTTTGAAATCGTATATCAAAGTGATTATTATGAAACAAAAACCTCAAGAAGCTTTTCCGGAATTATTTTTCAAAATTTAATATGACAAAAATAATTGGGTTAACAGGTGGTATTGGAAGTGGTAAAACTACGATTGCCAATTATTTTTCAACTTTGGGAATCCCAGTATATATAGCCGATGATGAGGCAAAAAAGCTGATGGAATCCTCGGAAGTCAAAGATTCAATTAAAGAAAAATTTGGAGAAAGTATTTTTGACAATACTATTTTGAACAGAGCAAAACTGGCGGAGATTGTCTTTGCAGATTCAGGGAAATTAGATCAACTTAACGCGATTGTTCATCCGGCAGTTAGAAATCATTTTAAAAAATGGTTACTAAACCATGAAGCTTCTCCGTTTGTTATCTATGAAGCTGCAATTTTGTTCGAAAGTGGTAATTATAAAAACTGTGATTATATAATAACAGTAACAGCACCTTTAGAATCTAGAATTCAGAGAGTTATTGATAGAGATAAAACGAATCGAGAACAGGTTTTAAAAAGAATAAACGCACAATGGAATGATGAACAACGCATTTCAAAAAGTAACTTTATAATTGATAATAGAAATATTGAAACTGCAAAATTGAAAGTAGAAGAAATTCTTAAAATTTTATATATTCAACAAAATGAAGGTTAGATGTTAATATTTGGTTAATCTATTATTTAATATATTGTTAAAATACTAATTTTGTTTCGATGAATAAACTTTTTTTTAGATTGTTAGTTTTATTGATGAGTCTGTCCTTAATAGGGATAATTCTTGTCCAAGTATATTGGTTTAATACCTCGTTTAAAAACAATGACGAACAGTTTAAATTTCATGTAAAACAGGTTATTGGTAATGTCGCCGATAAACTTCAAAAACAAGAAGCTTACAATTTTTATGATAAGATAAATCATTATAAAGACAGTACGGGAAAAGTCCCTAAAAAAGACGATTTATTGGAATTTTATTATGTTCAAAAAAATCCAAGAACGAATAAAACAATTATTTATTCTAACAGTATTATTTCTGAAGATTACAATATATCACCATCGTTCTTTGATAAAAAATTTGATAGTGAAAAGTTTAAAAGTTTTAGTTCCAAGCGTGTAACTGAAGTCTATAATAACAATATTGCTCTGGATAATTCTGCGACTAATCAAAGTTTAATTCCAGATGTAAGGATTGAAAAATCCGGGAATCTGGACATTTTAGATAATGCGCTTTTTGAAATTTCAGCAAAAGATGTTTTGTCTGCGATGCCTTTAGAAGAACGTGTTTCGAGAGATGTTTTGCAAAAACTGATAAAAAAAGAATTAGAAGAATATGGTGTAAAAACCAAATTTGAGTTTGGAATATTAAACAATGGTATTCAGACCAAAATACGATCTAATGATTTTAAATACGATAAAAATGCTACATATTCCATTCCTATTTTTACAGATAATGAAGGGAATGAAAAATATAAATTACTAGTTACATTTCCGCATAAAAAGAAATTTTTATTGTCAGAACTCGTTAGTATAACAATATTGTCTATCATTTTTACGCTTATTATTATTATTGCATATTCAAGTGCGTTGAGTCAATTGATTCGTCAACGTCAAATTTCTGAAATCAAAAATGATTTTATTAATAATATGACACATGAGTTTAAAACACCAATTGCCACTATCAATTTGGCTCTTGATGCAATAAGAAATCCGAAAATAATTGATGATAAAGAGAAGGTATTGCGATACCTGCAAATGATAAGGGACGAGAATAAAAGAATGCATGCCCAAGTTGAGAATGTATTACGCATTTCTAAATTGGAGAAAAAAGAATTGGATATTGAAAAAGAATCCAGCAATATCGAGGATATTATTTATGATGCTATCGAGCATGTAAATTTGATTCTTGAAGACAGAGAAGGTTCTATAACGACACATTTTGATGCTGCCAGAACTTCAGTTTTAATCAATGATGTACATTTTACCAATGTGATTGTGAATATATTGGAAAATGCGATTAAGTATTCACCCAATACTCCAAAGATTGATATTTACACGGAGAATATTAAAGATATGGTTCTCATAAAAGTAAAAGATAATGGTTTGGGAATGAGTAAGGTGGCTCAGAAAAGGATTTTTGAAAAGTTTTACAGAGAACATACAGGCGACATTCATAACGTAAAAGGACATGGATTAGGTTTAGCCTATGTTAAAAGAATTGTAGAAGACCATAATGGTCAAGTTTATGTAGAAAGTGAAAAGGGAAAAGGAAGTACCTTCATAATAAAAATACCACTAATAAATTAAAATATGGAAAATGTAAATAAAAAAATACTTTTAGTTGAAGATGACCTTAATTTTGGTGCTGTACTAAAAGACTATTTAATGCTGAATGATTTTGATGTTGTTTTGGCAAAAAACGGTATGGAAGGTTTTGAAAAATTCAAAAAAGATTCCTACGACTTATGTATTTTAGATGTAATGATGCCTTATAAAGATGGATATACTTTAGCAAAAGAAATAAGAGAGAAAAACAACGAAGTGCCTATTATTTTTTTAACAGCAAAATCTATGAAAGAAGATGTGTTAAAAGGATATAAAGCCGGAGCTGATGATTATCTTAATAAACCTTTTGATTCAGAAGTATTATTGATGAAAATCAAAGCTATCATTCAAAGAAAATCATCTGATACTAAAGCGGAGCAAGTACAATTTGAGTTTAACATCGGTAAGTTTCATTTAAACTCTAAATTGAGATTTTTAACTTTTGGTGACGAAGAGCCTATAAAGTTATCTCCTAAAGAAAATGAATTATTGAAAATGTTAATTCTTCATGAAAATGACTTGATGCCAAGAGAATTAGCATTGACAAAAATTTGGAGAGATGACAACTATTTTACATCACGAAGTATGGATGTTTATATCGCTAAATTAAGAAAGTATCTTAAATTAGACGAAGATGTAGAAATCTTAAATATTCATGGTGAAGGATTTAGATTGGTTGTAAAAAATAAAGTTGCATAAAAACAAAAAGGAAAGCTCTGAGAAATCAGAGCTTTTTTTATTTAAAATTTTAGAATATAAAAATCCATTCAAAATGGAATGGATTTTTATAAATGGGATTTATTTTGAATTAATAAGATCGCTTCATTTTTTCCTTTATAGCTTCTAAGCATAAGTTATTGATACTTCCTTCGTGTGTATGTTTGGTCTCTTTTGGAGATTGAAAACTACCATTTTCTAATTGCTCCGCTACAGCTTTGTAAGCGTCTCTGAAAGGAATTCCGGCAACAACCATTTCGTTTAGTGTGTCAACCGTAAAAAGGTAATTGTATTTTTTATCAGCTAGTATATTATCTTTTACTTTGATATCCTTAATAGAAAAAATAGCAATGTCTAAACAGGCTTTTAGATTTTGTATTGCAGGAAACAGCCCCTCTTTCAACAATTGTAAATCTCTGTGGTAGCCACTTGGAAGATTATTAGTAACCAAAGTGATTTCATAAGGCAAAGCTTGGATTTTATTACATTTACCACGAATTAATTCAAAAACATCCGGGTTTTTCTTGTGTGGCATAATACTGGAACCAGTTGTAAGGTGAGCCGGTAAACTGATAAAATCAAAATTCTGACTCATATACAAACATACATCCATTGCAAATTTTGATAGCGTAGCAGCAACACTACTCATGGCAAAAGCTACCGTTTTTTCAGACTTTCCACGACTCATTTGAGCGGCAACCGAATTGAATTTTAAAGTTTCAAAACCTAATTCCTCTGTTGTGAATGTTCTGTTGATAGGAAATGAACTTCCGTAACCCGCAGCTGAACCTAATGGATTTTGGTCCACAATTTTTAAAGCAGCATTCAACATTGTAATATCATCAATTAAGGTTTCAGCATAAGCAGAAAACCACATTCCGAATGAAGATGGCATTGCAATTTGAAGATGAGTATATCCTGGTAATAAAACATTTTGATGTTTATCTGCCGATTCCATAAGTAAATCGAACAACGTTTTTACTTGCTCTTTTAGTTCTTTAACAACATCTTTAAGATATAAATTAACGTCAACTAAAACTTGATCGTTTCGGGAACGTGCAGTATGAATTTTTTTTCCAGCATCTCCTAATTTTACGGTCAGTAAATATTCGATTTTAGAATGTACATCTTCAAAACTATCTTCAATTTCAAAATTACCTTTCTCTACATCAGCAATAATTTCTTCTAAAGCCAAAACCAAAGAAACGGTTTCTGAATCAGTCAGAAGTCCAATTGTGCCAAGCATTTTTGCGTGAGCAATAGAACCCAAAGCATCATATTTAGCTAAGACCAAATCTAATTCTCGGTCATTTCCTACTGTAAAATGTTCAATTTGCTTATCTGTTGGTATTCCTTTTTCCCAAAGTTTCATAGGTGTATTTTTTTTGTATCGTATTGTATCAAGGACAAGTTTTCGACTTGTCCGTACATATTATTGTTTGAAAAAGTCAGTTAGGATTTTGATATACAATTGGATTCCTTCTTCAATTTCGTTTATAAATATAAATTCGTCAGCAGAGTGGGACCGCAGGGTTTCGCCTGGTCCTAATTTTAAGGATTTACAGCTCAAAACTGATTGGTCAGAAAGGGTAGGAGAACCATAAGTTGTTCTTCCTAATGCAATTCCGGCTTGAACTAATCCATGATTCAGTGGAATTGAAGATGCATTTAAATGCATGGAACGCGGATTGATTTCGGCTGTCAGATGCTTTCTTACCGTTTCTAAAATTTCGGTATTGTTGTAACAATCATTGACTCTTATATCAACAACCAAATGGCATTCTGCCGGAACAACATTGTGCTGTTTCCCTGCAGTTACTTGCGTTACGGTCATTTTTACAGGTCCTAAAACATCAGATATTTTTTCGAATTGAAAAGTTTTGAACCATTCAATTACAGACATCGCATTGTAAATAGGATTATCAGGATTGTTGTGCGCAGCATGACTTGCGGTTCCTTTTACGATTACATCTAATACCAATAATCCTTTTTCGGCAACGGCTAATTGCATTAAAGTAGGTTCTCCAACAATGGCACATTCGAGTTCCGGTAACTGTTTTAAAACGCTGTTTAGTCCATTTTTTCCACTACTTTCTTCCTCTGCAGAAGCTACCATTACAATATTGTAAGGCAGATTTTCATTGGAATAAAAATGAACAAAAGTAGCCAAAAGTGAAACTAAACAACCGCCGGCATCATTACTTCCTAATCCAAATAATTTACCATCTTTTACAATGGCTTCAAATGGATTGTTGGTATAACCTTGATTTGGTTTTACAGTATCGTGATGAGAATTGAGTAAAAGTGTTGGTTTGTTAGCATCAAAATATTCATTGAAAGCCCAAATATTATTATTTTCTCTTTTGAAAGGGATGTTATTTTGTATAAACCATTTTTCAATCAAAAGAGCTGTTTGGGTTTCTTCGCTTGAAAAGGAAGGAGTCTCAATCAGTGCTTTTAGCAACGTAATGGCTTCTTGTGTAAGAGTTTCTATATTTTTCATAAAGTGATAGTGGTATACAATGCCTTCTTGTCTTGCAACATTCGGTGATGCCCAATTTTTATTTTTTGAACTCCTTTAGACAAACTATTAAAACAGTTGTCTAATTTTGGAATCATACCTGAATGTATCGCTTTTTCGGCTTTTAATTTAGCATATAATTCTTGATTTATAGACGTGATTACTGACGAATCGTCTTCGGCATCATATAATACGCCTTGTTTTTCGAAACAATAATTCAAAGTTACTTCAAAAACTTCCGATAGCGCAATGGATAATTCACTTGCAATTGTATCAGCATTAGTGTTCAATAATTGTCCTTTTTTATCGTGCGTTATGGCACAAAAAACAGGAGTGATTCCGTTGATAAGTAAAGTTTCTAATAAAGAAGTATTTACTTGTTTCACATCGCCTACAAAACCATAATCTATAGTTGGATGGTTTCTTTTTTCCGATTGGATTAAATTTCCATCAGCTCCAGAAAATCCCATGGCATTAGTCTCATTTGCCTGTAATTGCGCAACGATATCTTTGTTGATCTGTCCGGCATAAATCATCACTACAACATCAAGCATTGCAGCATCTGTGATACGTCGTCCGTCAATCATTTGGGGAACCAGACCAATACTTGTTGCCATTTTGGTTGCTGATTTTCCACCGCCGTGAACAAGCACTTTGTATCCTTCAATTTTAGAAAAATCAGATAAAAACTGTGCTAATTCGATTGGATTGTCAATGATATTTCCTCCAATTTTTATTAGGGTTAATGGTTTTTTATTTTCCATTTTCTAATATTTTTTGCAATACTAATTGAGCCGAATAGGTTCTGTTATTGGCTTGTTCTATAACAATAGAATTTTCGCTGTCAATCACTTCGTCAGTTACAATTACATTACGTCTTACGGGTAAACAATGCATGAATTTTGCGTTATTCGTAAGTGCCATTTTATCTGCATTCACAGTCCAATTAGGATCTGAATTTGTGATTTTTCCGTAGTCGTTATAATTACTCCAGTTTTTGGCATAAATAAAATCAGCGTTTTCAAAAGCTTTATTTTGATCATACTCAATTGTAGAATCTTTCGTGATTTCCGGATTCAATTCGTATCCTTTTGGATGTGTAATTACAAAATCAGCCTCTTGTAATTGCATCATTTGTACAAATGAATTTGCTACAGCCTGTGGCAATGCTTTAGGATGTGGTGCCCAAGTCAAGACTACTTTTGGTCGGTGAGTTGTTTTGTGTTCTTCCATAGTTATCGCATCAGCAAGAGATTGCAAAGGATGACCGGTTGCACTTTCCATATTGACGACTGGAACTGTTGCATATTTTAGGAATCCTGTAAGAACAGTCTCGGCATTGTCTTTTTCTTTGTCTGTCAATCCTGCGAATGCTCTGATAGCAATAATGTCACAATACTGCGAAACCACTGCAGCCGCTTCTTTGATATGTTCTGAAGCGCCTTGATCCATAATTGCTCCATCACCAAACTCCAACGTCCAACCTTCATTTGTGAAATTCATTACCATCACATTCATACCCAAATTTAAAGCTGCTTTTTGTGTACTCAAACGGGTTCTTAAACTTGGATTAAAAAATAACATTCCTAAGGTTTTATTCTTCCCTAGTTTTTTATTTTTAAGTGGATTTTTCTTGATTTTTAAGGCTTGTTTCACCCATTTTTGAAGTGAATCTATATTTTCTATGGAGATGTAGTTCATTGTAATTATGAATTATGAATCATGAATTGTGCAAAAATCTAGCAATTCAATATTCGAATTAAATTATTTTAGTAAAAGGTATTTCGTTATTTAATGCTTTCAATATAAAGTTGTCTTCTAATCCATTCACAATCCAAGTTTCAATGTTAGCGGCTTTGGCAATAGCAGCCGAATCAATTTTAGACTGCATTCCACCAGTTCCATGGGAAGATTTTGAATCACCAATTTCATTTTGAAGGGAATCTAAATCAGTTACCAAAGAAATGGTTTCAGGAATAGTGTTTTTGATAGAAGCTTTAGTGTAAATTCCATTAGTATTAGTGGCAATAATCAAAATATCAACGTCTAATAAAACTGCTGTTAGTGCAGCTAATTTATCGTTATCACCAAACTTAATTTCGTCGGTTGCAACCGTATCGTTTTCGTTGATAATTGGAATATAATTGTTTTTGACTAATACATTTATTGTATTTACAATATTTACTTTAGTTTGTTTTTTTTCAAAATCAGAATAGGAAAGCAAGCATTGTGACGTATGTAATCCTAAATCACTGAAATTTTCATGAAAAATCCGCATCAAATGAGGCTGACCGATAGAAGCCAAAGCTTGTTTTACAAAAATTTCGTTATCCGGAGATTCTAGTTTTACAAATTGTTTCGCTGCAGCAATTGCTCCTGAGCTTACAATTACAAATTCATAATCTTCTTTCAGCGCGGCAATTTGCATACCAATATCTTCAATCTTTCCTCTCGAAATATGATTGGTTTCTTTGGTTAGCGTATTACTTCCAATTTTTAATAAAATTCTTTTTTTAGCCATTTTTTTAACCGCAAAGGGCGCAAACTGTTCTGTTAATATTCTTAATTCTTACGTATTCAATCTGAAATTCAATAAAATTATCTGATTTGTCCGTCTCCGTAAATATACCATTTATTGGTTACTAAATGTTGTAAACCAATTGGTCCTCTTTGGTGTAATTTATCGGTACTTATCGCCAATTCTCCTCCAAGTCCAAATTGTCCTCCATCTGTAAATCGGGTAGAAGCATTTTGATAAAGTGCGGCAGTATCTACGTTTTCCATAAATTCTTGTGCAATACTATCATTTTTTGTTATTATTGAAGCGGAATGTCCGCCACAATATTTATTGATTTTATCAATTGCATCTTGGTCAGAATTGGTTGTACCAATGACAATTTTATAATCTAAAAATTCCTCGTACCAAACCGAATCTGATTCAATTTGGGGAATATTTGTGGTTTTTGAAATAGTTTCATCTCCTAAAACCATAACATTTCTTTGTTGCAATTCCGAAACAACTTTCTGGGCAAATACTTCCCAATTATCAAGATTAGTATCAATTAAAACTTTATCTAAAGCATTGCAAACTGATATATTTGAGGTTTTTCCGTTTATAATTATAGCAAGAGCTTTGTCTAAATCAGCTTCGGCATTTACATACACAAAATTGTTTCCACGCCCGCTAACAATTACCGGGCAAGTGGCGTGTTTCTTAACAAAGTTGATTAAATTTTCGCCACCTCTAGGAACAATTAAATCTACTTTTTGAGTTGGTTTTTCCAGAAAAGCCTGCGTTTCCTCTCGGTTATAATTTAAGTATTCTACCCATTTTGTGTCAACTTCATTTTCTTTTAAGGCTTGATGCCAAAGCGCAACAATTTTTAAATTTGATTGTAATGATTCTTTTCCGCCTTTAAGTAAAATTTTATTTCCAGATTTAAAAGCAATTCCGCCCGCTTCAACCGTAACATCAGGTCTAGATTCATATATAATTAGAATCGTTCCGAAAGCGGCTGTTTTATTGTAGATTTTTAAACCATTATCATGGGTAAAATCAAAACGAACTTTGCCTACAGGATCTTCTTGAGTGAACAGTTGTTGCAGAGAAAGAATCATTCCGTCAATCTTGGCATCGTCAACCAAAAGCCTTTTTTCCATAGCTAAATCATCTCCAGAATAATTATTTAAATCCTGTTGATTCACCGTTTTAATTGTGGCTCTTTCTTGTTCAAGAAGTTCTGCCATTCGGTTCAAAACAGCGTTTCTTTTTTCTATGGGTAGCAATTGGCTCATAATTTAAGATTGTATTTCAACAAGTGATTCTTTTAAAGCAATAATAAAGGTATCAATAGCTTCTTTATTGATTGTCAATGGTGGAAGAATTCTTAATAAGTTTTTATTGTTGGCATTTCCTGTGAAAATATGTTTGTCAACAATCATCTTTTTGCGCAAAGCACTTACGTCAAAAGAAAATTCAATTCCTAACATTAATCCTTTTCCTTTTACCTTAATAACTTCAGGAACTTGCTTGATGACTTCTATAAAATAAGCATAAACTTCATTTACATTATCCATTAATTTTTGGTTTTCTATAACGTCCAAAACTGCAATTCCTGCCGCACAAGCTAAATGACTTCCGCCAAAAGTAGTTCCCAGTAATCCATAACTTGCAGTAAATTTTGGAGAAATCATAATTCCGCCAATAGGAAATCCGTTACCCATTCCTTTAGCCAGACAAATAATATCCGGTTTAATTCCGTGGTATTGATGAGCGAAAAATTTTCCGCTTCTTCCGTATCCTGACTGAACTTCGTCCAAAATCAAAACAACATTATATTGGTCACATATTTTTTCTAAAGCCTGAAAAAATTCAGTTGTTCCTTCATCTAAACCACCAACTCCTTGAATTCCTTCAATAATAACGCAACAAACATCTTCCTTTTTCAATTCGGCCTCAACCAAATCAATCTCATTTAGAGGCAAAAAGGTAACTACTTGTTGTGCGTTGATTGGTGCCACAATTTTTTTATTATCAGTAGTGGCTACAGCAGCAGATGTTCTTCCGTGAAAGGCATTGTCAAAAGAAATTACACGTGATTTTCCAGTATGAAAAGAGGCTAATTTTAATGCGTTTTCATTAGCTTCAGCTCCAGAACTACATAAAAACAAGGAATAATCCTCATATCCTGAAAGTCTTCCTAATTTCTCTGCTAATTCTACTTGTAAAGGGTTTTGGATGGCATTCGAATAAAAACCAATATTATCCAATTGATTTTTAAGTTTAGCAACATATTCCGGGTGTGTATGGCCAATAGAAATTACGCCATGACCACCATATAAATCTAAATATTCTATACCATTCTCATCTGTAATGGTATAATCAAGCGCCTTTACAGGCGTGATTGGGTATAAAGGATAAACATCAAATAAGTTCATTTTTCTAAGTTTAATCTGTTAATGGGTTATTTGTTGAATCGATTAACCGAATTAACGATTAACCAAAAAAACATCTAGAACCCGCTTGGCTTCAAATGCAATCCGGTAGTTTCATCCAATCCAAATAGTAAATTCATATTTTGAATGGCTTGTCCCGAAGCACCTTTTGTTAAATTATCAATTACTGAAGTAATCAAAAGCCGGTTTCCTTTTTTCATTAAACTAATGATACATTTATTAGTCTGAACCACTTGTTTCATGTTGATTCCGGTAGTAGTAACGGTTACAAAAGGTTGATTTTTATAAAAAGCTTCGTATTTTGCTACAATATCTTCCAGATTTTCTTCGATCGTTGTGTATAAAGTGGCAAAAATTCCTCTTGCAAAATCACCTCTGTTGGGTACAAAAATCAATTCGTTTGCGTAATCTGTTTGCAATTGGTTCACACTTTGGTTAATTTCTCCCAAATGTTGGTGTTCAAAAGCTTTGTAATGTGACATATTATTAGATCTCCAACTAAAATGCGTGGTTTCTGAAGGTGTAACTCCAGCGCCTGTACTTCCGGTTGTGGCGTTGATATGAACGTCCGTTGTAAGCATTTTGTTTTTGGCCAATGGCAATAGCGCCAGTTGAATTGCCGTTGCAAAACAACCTGGATTTGCTATAAATTGAGCGTTTTTAATGGCTGATTTATTCAGTTCCGGTAATCCGTAAACAAATGATTTTCCGTCGAAAACTTTATCTTTAGTCAATCTGAAATCATTTCCTAAATCGATTATTTTAGTATGATTTGCAAATTGATTTTGTTCTAAAAATGCTTTAGATTTTCCGTGACCCAAACATAAGAAAACAACATTTACATTTGGATTTACAGTATCCGTAAAATTCATTTCAATATCGCCCAACAAATCATGGTGCGCAATCGAAAGTGGTTTCCCGGCATTTGTGGTGCTATACACAAAATCAATTTTGGCGTTGGGATGATACATTAATATTCTGATGAGTTCACCAGCGGTATATCCGGAACCACCAATTATTCCAATATTAATCATGAGTCAATTTATTTACAGATGAAAATATGTTTTGGGCATTCCCTAAAATTTTAATAAATCCTTTCGCATCATCTGATGTCCAAGCATTATTCATTTCTCCATATTGACCAAAA
>ERZ1034361.460-NODE-460-length-26488-cov-5.448147_pt1 | contig 26488 bp, 25 predicted proteins | sample MGYA00520617_ERZ1034361 | MGnify/ENA primary metagenome ERZ1034361 (study PRJEB33736, sample SAMEA104284507) | Azolla filiculoides | biome: Urban; feature: Water surface; material: Ditch water | place: Netherlands | collected 2015-10-28 | depth 0-0.1 m ...
TTAAATAATCACCGTCAACACTATTTTGGAAATTCTTCAAATACAAACAAACGAATACACTGAAATCAGTCAATTACCGCATAAATGACTTCAAGGATATCGATCTCACGGATGCCCACCGGGCTCTGGAATCGTATCGAGTCACCCTCACGTGCCTTGTTCAAGGCACGGGCCAGGGGAGATATCCAGCTGATACGCCCCTTGGCGACATCGGTTTCGTCTACGCCGACGATGGTATAGGTGTTCTCGGTACCATCAGCGTCGGCGATGGTGACCCGCGCCCCGAAGAAGATCTGGTCGTTATTGCCTTGACGCAAGGGATCGACCACTTCGGCATTTTCTATTCGCTTGGTCAGGAAGCGGATGCGCCGATCGATTTCCCGCAGGCGCCGCTTGCCATATATATAGTCGCCGTTTTCGGAACGGTCGCCATTCGATGCCGCCCAGGAAACCACCTCGACGACATGAGGGCGTTCGCGCTTGACCAGGTGTTCAAGCTCATTTTTCAATCGAGCGTGACCGGCCGGCGTGATGTAGTTGCGCGTCCCTGGGGGAAGCTTCAATGCGGGCGAGAGATTCTCTTCATCGTCGCTGTCGCTTTCCCGCACGAACGCCTTGTTCATCAGTAGCCGATGCTGTAGTGCTCGACGTCCACGCGAATCAGTTCGCGCCCGAGCAGGGCGGCCGTGTTCTTGGCAAATTGCTCGGCCCAGGTCCGCTGGTCGCGAAAGCGATTTTCGCCCGCGTATTTGGCAACACTGAGGATGCGGTCAACGGCGAGGATTTTGCCGGTCGGGGTGGCGACGTCGCACTCCAGCACGGTGAACTCATGGTCGAACCATTTGCGGGCTACGTCAGAAGGGGCACCGCCCGCAAATTTGAATTCGAACTCTTTATCCTTACCGAACGAGACAATTACGTGATGTTGCATTTCTCTCTCCTCCTAGAATCATCGGTTCAAGGTATTCTAGCAAAACAACCGAAGCATTCAGGAGCCGAAAATGTCCCTTCATCCGCTGACCGAAGCAGAGATCAGCGAGATTCATGCTCAATTGCATGAATTGCAGGTAGAACATCGTGACCTTGATCTGGTCATTACCCACCTGATCGAGAACCCGCCGCCCGAGGATTTGCTGATTCGCCGGCTGAAGAAGCGCAAGCTATTGCTGAAAGATCGGATCATTCAACTGGAAACCTTGCTGGTCCCGGACATTCCTGCCTAATCAGCACTCGGCGGAATACGGAAGAATATCCAGTAAACCGCGCCTATCGCTCCCGCCACGGCCAGTTCCCACAACACGGGAATCGTCCACACGACGCCTGCCAGCACGGCCAGCAGGAGTGTAAAGACGGCAACCCTGGCGATCAAAGAATAAACGAACCCAGATACCAGGCCAAGGCTGCCATGGCGGCGCTGCACGGAATGGTCAGTATCCATGCCCAGACGATGCCGCCGGCCACCCCCCAGCGGACGGCGCGCGCCCCGCGGGTGGAACCAACGCCGGCAATGGCGCCGGTAATGGTGTGGGTGGTAGACACCGGGATACCGAATGCAGTGGCGAGGAACAGCGTGATGGCGCCGCCCGTGTTGGCACAGAAACCACGCGCCTGATTGAGCTTGGTGATGCGATTGCCCATCGTCTTGACGATGCGCCAGCCGCCGAACATCGTGCCGAGGCCCATCGCCGTGTAGCAGGAGAGCACGACCCAACCGGGAATCGGATCGGAAGTCGTCGAAATCCCCGCCGCAATGAGGAGCATCCAGATAATCCCCACCGTTTTCTGCGCGTCATTACCACCATGACCGAGACTATAGGCCGCCGCCGAGATCAGCTGGAAACGACGAAAATGCTTGTCAACCTTGCGCGGCGCCATATGTCGACAGATCCACGACACAATCACCATCAGGGTTCCGCCGATCATGAAACCGAGGAAGGGCGCGACAAAGATGAACGCGACAATTTTCAGGACGCCCGATGAAATCAGGCTGGCTACACCGGCCTTGGCCACTGCCGCGCCGACCAGCCCACCGACCAGAGCGTGCGAAGACGACGACGGAATGCCGTAATACCAGGTAATGACGTTCCAGACGATGGCACCGACCAGAGCACCGAAGACCACATAGTGATCGACGATGGAGGGATCGATGGTGCCCTTGCCGATGGTCGAGGCGACCTTGAGCTGAAACAGGAAATAGGCAAGGAAATTGAATGCAGCCGCCCAGATGACCGCCTGATGCGGCTTGAGCACACGGGTCGAGACGATGGTGGCGATCGAATTGGCCGCATCGTGGAAGCCGTTCATGAAGTCGAACAGCAAAGCGACAATCACGAGGGTGACAACGACCCCGAGACTGATATTGAGGGTATCCATACCGAGCTGTCCGCTCAGGAGTTTTCGAGGACGATGGCTTCGATCGTGCCGGCGACATCCTTGCAGCGATCAGTCACCGACTCGAGCAATTCGTAGATTTCCTTGAGTTTGACAACCTCGCGCACATCCGGCTCTTCGCGGAAAATCTTGGACATGGCGCTGCGCAGCGAGCGATCGGCCTCGGATTCCAGATCATCGATCTCGTGACACAGCTTGAGGATGGCGGGCGCGTTGTCCATGCTGTGCAACAGCTTGATCACCGACTGCACGCAAACACAGCAGTTTTCGGTAACGATAGCCATGGCCTTGGCATCCGCCGGCACACGATTAATGTCATAGAGCGACATCGACTCTGCGACGTCCTGCATGATGTCGAGAATATCGTCCATGCCGTTGATCAGCTGATGGATTTCATCGCGATCAAAGGGCGTGATAAAGGCTGTATGCAGTTGTGACAGGGTGTCGTGGGTAATCGCATCCGCCTCACGCTCGAGCCTGTCGATTTCCTCGGCAAAATGCGGCGCCTGTTCCGGATGATCGACCAGTGCGGCGATCATGTTGGACAAGGCTTTTCCACCCTGCGCAATCAACTCCGCATGCGCGTTGAAAAGATCGAAATACTTGCCCTCCCTGGGCATCAGACGAGCGAACATGACAGTCCTGTTAAGTTTTTATTACAACTAAAAGATTCTACCACTTCGCCACTCATCACCGACAACCCGATTGGCGTTCAAGCCAGCGCTTCCCGCTAAAATGCGGCATGGTCAATCATTCACTTCCACCCGACGCTTTCGGCGACCGCTTTGCCATTGAGCACTTGCCCCTGGCCCGCAAGGCCACCGGTTACGCCGTGCAGATGCTGGGCACGGACAAACTGATTGATCGGGGCACACGTGATTTCCTGCCGATCCGGTCGGCCGCACTCAACGGACTCTTCGACAGTTTCGATGCCGCCCATGCCGCGGCCCGGGCATGGGTGGACAAACACTGCCCAAACCCCGACGACCACCACCTGGCCATCGTGCCGGCCACCTACGACCCTGTATTGCAGCGCCATGTACTCATCTATGGCGTACTTTGCGATCATCCCTGACTCCGGAGCCAGACCATGACCCCGTTCCAAACCCGCAAACTTGGCCACAGCGACTTGATCGTTCCCGAAGTCTGCCTCGGCACCATGACCTTCGGCGAGCAAACCCCCGAGGCCGACGCCCACGCCCAACTCGATTTTGCCCTGGCCGCCGGCATCGGTTTCATCGATACCGCCGAGATGTACGCCGTGCCACCGCGCGCCGAGACCTGCGGCGCATCGGAGAGTATCGTCGGCCGCTGGCTCAAGCATCAACGCCGCGACCAGATTCAAATCGCCACCAAGGTGGCCGGGCCCAGCCGCAATCTGGGCTGGATACGCAACGGCCCGCCGGCCCTCGACCGGGCCAACATTCGTGCGGCCCTCGACGGTTCATTGCAGCGCCTGCAAACAGACTATGTCGACCTCTATCAATTGCACTGGCCGGAACGCAACCAGCCGATGTTCGGCCAATGGCAGTACGAACCCGAGAAAGAACGCGCTGGCACGCCGATCCGCGAGCAACTCGAAGCCCTGGTCGAACTGGTGCGCGAAGGCAGGATTCGCCATATAGGAGTCTCCAATGAGCACCCCTGGGGCATCATGGAATTCACCCGGCTGGCCGCTGAACTCGGTCTGCCGTATATCGTCTCGACGCAAAATGCCTACAGCCTGCTCAATCGAACCTTTGAAACCGGCCTGGCTGAAGTCTGCCATCGTCAGCAGGTCGGCCTGCTCGCCTATTCGGCCCTGGCTTTCGGCCACCTGACAGGCAAGTACCTGAGCAATCCGCAGGCTGCCGGGCGCATCACCCAATGGCCCAGCTTCGGTCAGCGTTACACCAAGCCGAATGTCCTCCCGGCCGTAAAAGCCTACGTTGAACTGGCCCAAAAACACGGTCTGACGCCGACCCAGCTCGCCCTCGGTTTCACGCGCTCGCGCTGGTTCGTGAGCAGCACCATCATCGGCGCCTCTTCGCTGACGCAGTTAAAGGAAACGCTACCTGCCATGCAGACGACACTTTCGCCCGAGATACTGGCCGAAATTGACGCCATCCACCTCCGCTACACCAACCCGGCGCCCTGATGGAATCACTTTTCATCCGTCTGGCCGATGCACTGGCCGTCTCTGACATTGACCTGAAAATCGGCCTGACCGCGGCCATCGCTGCCGACTGGCAGGCCGGCCAACTCGACTGCTGCGACAGCACGCCGATAACCTTGTTTTGCGGCCGCCCAAGCAAACCGGAACTGCTGCCGCACAAGGACGTGCCGAATCGCAGCCCGGCCACCCCGGAGGGGCGCGCCCGACTGCTCCATGCCATCGTGCACATCGAGTTTTCCGCCATCAACCTGGCTCTCGATCATGCCGCCCGTTTTCGCGGCCTGCCGCCAGCCTATTACGCCGACTGGATAGGCGTTGCGGCCGAAGAGGCTGAGCATTTCACCCTGCTACGCCAGCGCCTGCAATCGCTCGGCTACGACTACGGCGATTTTCCGGCCCATGCCGGCCTCTGGGACATGGCTGAAAAAACCGCCGACGATCCCCTCGTCCGCATGGCGCTCGTGCCGCGCCTGCTGGAAGCGCGCGGCCTCGATGCGACGCCGCCCATCCAGATGAAACTCGAGCAGGTTGGCGACCACGAAAGCGCCCGCGCCCTCGACATTATCCTGCGCGACGAAATCGGCCACGTTGGCCTCGGCGATCGCTGGTATCGCCACCTCTGCGCCGAGCGCGGACTGGAACCGGAAAGCACCTACCGCACCCTGCTGATTGACTACCAGGCACCCTGGCCGCAGGGCAAAATGAACGAAGCGGCGCGCCTCGCGGCCGGTTTCAGCGCCGGTGAACTGGCGGCCCTCGCAAAAAAAAGGTAGAATAATCAAATCAATGCGTTGATGCACCGCCCGCAGTAGTTCCGAGCAGCCCCCGGTTCAAGTAGGTTTCGTTTGCAGGTTCACCCCATTGATTCGCCCCCGGTATGGCTGCATCGGGGTACTCAGGCCGCCCGACCATCGGGCCAATCCGTCGCCGGTTATAACAATGTGAATGGCGACGATGAAAGGAAACAGCATCTATGTCGTCTACTCCCGACAGCTTCGCCGATCTCGGCTTAAGCGAAACGCTACTCAAAACCCTCACTGAAATCGGCTACGAAACCCCGTCGCCCATCCAGGCCCAATGTATTCCCGTCCTGCTCGAAGGCCATGACCTGATCGGCATGGCGCAGACCGGTACCGGCAAGACCGCCGCCTTCGCGCTGCCGCTGATGGAACAGATCGACGTCAAGCTGACCAAGCCGCAGGCCCTGATCCTGACCCCGACGCGCGAACTCGCCATCCAGGTCGCCGAAGCCCTGCAAACCTACGCCAAGAACCTGCCCGGCTTCCACGTCCTGCCGATCTACGGCGGCCAGAGCTACACCATCCAGCTCAAGCAACTGTCGCGCGGCGCCCACGTCATCGTCGGCACCCCGGGTCGCGTCATGGACCACCTCGAGCGCAAGACGCTCAACCTCGACAACCTGAAGACCATGGTTCTCGACGAAGCCGACGAAATGCTGCGCATGGGCTTCATCGACGACGTCGAGTGGATTCTCGAACGCACCCCGCCCAAGCACCAGACCGCGCTTTTCTCGGCCACCATGCCGGAGCAGATTCGCCGCGTTGCCCAGAAATACCTGGTCGAGCCGCGTGAAATCAAGATCAAGTCGGCCACCGCCACGGTTGCCGCCATCCGCCAGGTTTACTGGCAGGTTTCCGGCATGCACAAGCTGGACGCCCTGACCCGCATCCTCGAAGTCGAAGAAGACTTCGACGCCGCCATCATCTTCGTCCGCACCAAGACGGCCACCGTTGAACTCGCTGACAAGCTCTCGGCCCGCGGCTACGCAGCCGCTGCCCTGAACGGCGACCTCAACCAGCAGATGCGCGAACGCGTCATCGAGCAGTTGAAGTCCGGCGCGCTGGACATCGTCATCGCCACCGACGTTGCCGCCCGTGGCATTGACGTGCCGCGCGTCAGCCACGTCGTCAATTACGACATCCCCTACGACACCGAAGCCTACGTGCACCGTATCGGCCGTACCGGCCGCGCCGGTCGTACCGGCAACGCCATCCTCTTTGTTGCGCCGCGGGAAATCCGCATGCTGCGCACCATCGAGCGCGCCACCCGCTCGCCGATCGCGCCGCTCACCCTGCCCAGCCGGGCCGATGTGACCAACAAGCGCGTTTCCGACTTCAAGCAAAAAGTCGTTGAAGTCCTCAACGCCGAAGGCCTCGATTTCTTCGCCAATATCGTCTCGCAAATTGCTGAAGAGCAGAATGTCGGCGCCGAAGAAGTCGCTGCCGCCCTGGCCATGATGGCCCAGGAAGGCAAGCCGCTGCAGATTGCTGGCGAAGATCCCCGCCCGGCCCCGGCCGCAGCCTACGACCCGCGTGACAACCGGGAAAGCCGCCCGCGTCCGGGCAGCTTTGGCGAGCGTGACGAACGCAAGCCGCGCACCGCTGATCGTGGCGACAAGCCCAGCTTCGAAAACCGTGGCGAACGCCCGCGTCGTGAAGAGCGTCCGGCCCGTTCGGCGCCGAGCGGCGACATGGTGCGCTACCGCATCGATGTGGGCCGGGACCATGGCGTCCAGGTCAAGGACATCGTCGGTGCCATTGCCAACGAAGCCGGCATCGAAAGCCGCTTCATCGGCCGCATTGCGCTGTACGACGAATCGAGCACGGTCGAACTGCCGGGCGGCATGCCCAGTGAAGCCTCCAATGCCCTGAAGCGCACCCGCGTCCGCGGCGTGCCGATCAACCTGCGTCCGGATGAAGGTCGCCAGGATGGCGGCGGCAGCCCCGAACGCAAGTTCGACGGCGAGCGCAGCTTCAAGAAAAAGAGCTTCGACCGCTAAGCGCGGCAGCAGCCCCAACAAACCACGGCATGTCCGTGGTTTTTTTACGCCCGCAGCTCAAATAAGAATAATTCTTGTTTACAGATCGGCGCCAATTATGGACAATGGGAACCATTCTCATTTGGAGGCCAGTCATGCCTAGCCTGATTACCCATATTTCTATTGCCGGCGCCCTGCTTCTCTGGGCGATGAACACGCAAATTCCGTTGTAAGCGACCATGGAAAAATCACCCCATCAAGCAGTTGCCTCTCCCGCCCTGTCGGAAAGAAACGATTACCCAAGGCTATTCAGCGCCGACATTCTCAAGGGCAATACGGTGATCGAGATCAATCATGCCGGCCAGCGCTACCTGCTGCGCGTCACGCGGGACAACAAATTGATTCTGACCAAATAGGTTTTTACCGGAGCCCCTCCGCCACTTCTCAACACTGCAGTCCCATTCACCCCCTCAAGCCAGCCACGCCAAAGCCAGCCAGCCAGAGACACCAAGGAGTCTTAAACATGCTTGCTGTCAAAAATCTCTTTTCCGCGCTGGCCTTGTCCGCTGCTCTGGCCACCCCGGCACTCGCGCTTGAATATCCGATTGGCGTGCCCCAGCAGCGCAACGGCATGGAAATCGCCGCCGTTTATCTACAGCCCGTCGAGATGGAACCGGAAGGCCACATGCGCAAGGCCGCCGAATCAGACATTCATCTCGAAGCCGACATTCATGCCCTGGCCAATAATCCGAACGGTTTCGAGGAAGGCGCCTGGATGCCTTACCTGGCCATCAAGTTTGAAGTAGCGAAGATCGGCGGTGACTTCAAGATTGCCGGCGATTTCATGCCCATGGTCGCCAACGACGGCCCGCACTACGGCGACAACGTCAAGCTGGCCGGCCCGGGCAAGTACAAGGTGAAATACACCATCCTGCCGCCATCGGCCAATCCGCATGCCCATTTCGGCCGCCATACCGACCGCGCCACCGGCGTCCGCCCGTGGTTCAAGCCGTTTGAAGTCGAGTACGAATTCACCTACGTCGGTATCGGCAAAAAAGGCGGGTACTGATCATGAAACTCGCCAAGATTACCGCTGCGCTGGTCGTGGCGGGGCTGGCCCTGCCCGCCTTCGCCGCACCCGAAGCGACGACCCTGCAAAAGCTGACGGAGCGTATGGAGAAGCTCGAAGCGCGCAACGCCGAGCTGGAGAAGCAGGTCAAGTCGCTGAAAGCTGAAAGCGACGACATCACCAGGGGGCTGGACAGCCCGCGCCTGTCGCAATACGAGCCGGAACTGACGGTGCGCCTGAAGGCCGTCGAAAAAGACGCACTGGGCATGAAGAAGGCTGCGAAGATTGCCGAAGGTCTTGAAGGCATCAAGGTGGGAGCCTCGCTGGCCACCGTCGGCCAGTTCGCCTCCGGCCTGCCGAAAGATGTCGAAGGCGGCAGCGCCCAGCTCAACTACCGTGCCGACGTCTCGGTCGAACTGCCGCTGGCGCCGATTGGCGACATCGACCACAAGCTGTTCGCGCATCTGCGCATGGGTCAGGGGCTTGGCCTCAATGCGGCGTTCTCCCGCCTCGGCCATTTCGCCAGTGCACCGAATGCGCTGGCTTTCCGCGCCTCGGGCAGCAGCCCGGACGACTCGGTGACCATTCTCGGCCAGGCCTGGTACCAGGCGGCCATTCCGCTGCCTTTCCTCGGCTTCAAGCCCTACTCGCGGGAAACGCTGGAGCTGAGCTTCGGCAAGATGGACATCTTCGGCTTCTTCGACCAGAACGCGGCGGCGGGGGATGAAGCGAAGCAGTTCCTCAACTCCGTCTTCGTCCATAACCCGCTGCTCGATGCCGGTGGTGAAGTCGGTGTCGATGCCAACGGTTTCCAGCCGGGTTTTGTCGCCTCCTACCTCAATTTCGTCGACAAGATGCAGCCGTGGCGCCTGTCGGTTGGCCTTTTCGGCGCCGGTGACAAGGGCGCCAACTACCAGCGCAGCCTGTCCTCGCCCTTGCTCATGGTGCAGGCTGAAACGCAGTTGAAACTATTCGGCGGGCTGACCGGCAATTACCGCATCTACGGCTGGAACCGCAATCAGGGCAGCGATTTCGACGGGACGCTGGCCAAGCACACTGGCGTCGGCGTCTCGGTCGACCAACGCGTCGGCGACGGGATCAAGCTCTTCGCCCGCTACGGCAAGCTGATCAACGGTGAGTTGCCGTTCAATCAGGCAGCCACGCTCGGCGCCGAATTCTCCGGCAGCTATTGGGGCCGCGGCGCGGACAGCCTGGGCATTGCCGGTGCCTGGTTGCAATCGGGCAAGGGCTATCGCACGACGACAGCCACGAGCTGGCTGGACGAAGCGCAGACCCAAAGCGCTTTCACGTTCACGCCCCAGGGCGCCGAAAAGCTGGCCGAAATCTATTACCGCTACCGCGTCTCCCCGCAGTTCGAGCTGTCGCCTGACCTCCAGTTCGTCAGCAACGGTGGCGGCAATGGCGACGCCAGGTCGGTCAAGGTCTTCGCCCTGCGCGCCAACATCGCCTACTAAGGAAAGCTCATGAAAACCGCCCGCCTGCTTTTCATTTTCAGCCTCTTTGTCGCATTGACTGCAGCATCGGCCGACGACATGCCGACCTACAAGCTGCTCATGAAGGACGGCCGTATCTACCCGGAAACGCTTGAGGTTCAAGCCATGACGCGCTTCCGGCTGGAGGTGAAGAACGAAGGGCCGGGCGCGGCGGAATTCGAGAGCCTGGAATTGAAGAAGGAACTGGTCCTCGCCCCCGGCGTGACGCGGAATCTGGTGTTTTTCCCGATGAAACCGGGGACTTACAAGTTCTTTGACGACTTCCATCCGGAAACCGGGCAAGGCCGGATTGTCGCCAGGTAAATAGCCAGCAAGCACGGAGCACAGCATGGGTAACGCATTTTTCGTCGTCTGGCGCGAAAGCCTCGAGGCTTTCCTCATCGCTGGCATTCTCTACGCCTGGCTGCAGGCCAACGACGCCAGCGGCAAGGGCAGGCGCGCCCTGTTCATCGGCCTTGGCGCCGGCGTCGGCCTCGCCCTGCTGCTCGGCTGGGCGCTACTAACAGTCCAGGATGAACTGACCGGCGAGGCGCTGGAAATATTCCAGACCGCCACGCTCTTCATTGCCGCCGGGCTGATCACCCAGATGGTTCTGTGGATGCGCCAGCATGGTCGACAGATAAAGGCGAAACTGCATGCCGACCTCGCCGCAGCCCGCGAGCAGTCAGGCTATTTCGGTGTCGCCATCGTCGCCGCGTTGGCGGTTGCCCGCGAAGGCGCAGAAACAGTAATTTTCCTCTACGGCATGGCGCAGGAGGGTGATCTGAGCGCCCTGTTGCTGGGCGCCGTGACCGGTTTTGCCGGGGCCGGCGCGACCGCCTGGCTGGCCGCCAAAAGCCTGGCCCGACTCAACATCGGCCTGCTCCTGCGGCTGTCATCGATCCTCCTGCTCATCCTCGCCTCGGCCCTGCTCATCGCCGCCATCGACCGCCTGATCGGCGCCGGCTGGCTGCCGCCGCTGCTCGACCCGGTCTGGGATACATCAATGCTGATCGACGACGCTACCAAGGCCGGCAAGCTGCTCGCCGACTTCTCCGGTTACCGCGCCCGCCCGGCCCTGAGCAGCCTGCTCGCCTGGGCCGCCTATTGGGGCGTCGTGCTGCTTGCCTGGCGAAGGACAGGCCGTGGCTGAACAGGTCATCCAGTTCCATACCCGACGCCCCGCCGAGCAAAAAGGCCAGGCCCTGACCCCGGGTCGTCTGCAGAAAACCGGGCTTTTCCTTCGGAACAACCGCCGGACCATCATCGCCATCCAGTGGCTGATCGTCGTTGTCTACGCCGCGATGGTCATCATCCCGGCGTTTTTACCCTTGCCACCGGAAGACGCGCACATCTGGGACAACCTGCGTCTCTTCGCGCAGTTCTGTTTCTGGGGCCTGTGGTGGCCGGGCGTCATGATCGCCACGGTGAGCATGGGCCGCGTCTGGTGCGGCGTATTCTGCCCGGAGGGCGCCCTCTCAGAATGGGTCAGCCAGTACGGCCGCGGCAAGGCGCTGCCGCGCTGGCTCAAATGGTCGGGCTGGCCCTTCGTCGCCTTTGTGTGCACCACGGTTTACGGCCAGCTGGTCAGCGTTTATGAATATCCGCAAGCCGCCCTGCTGGTGCTCGGCGGCTCGACCGTCGCGGCACTCGGCATCGGCCTGCTCTATGGCCGCGAAAAGCGCATCTGGTGCCGCTACCTGTGCCCGGCCTCCGGCATTTTCGCAATCCTCGCCAAGATTGCGCCACTGCATTACAAGGTCGACCGCGAAGCCTGGGACAAGTACCGGGGCGATTTCGAACCGGTCAATTGCGCCCCGCTGCTCGACGTCCGCCGCATGAGCAGCGCCTCCGAATGCCACAGCTGCGGCCGCTGCGCCGGCCAGCGCGACGCCGTCAGCTATGCCACCCGCTCGCCGTTCAGCGAAATCCTCGACCCCAATGCCCCGGCCAAAACGCCCGATGCGCTGACCCTCGTCTACGGCGTCCTCGGCGTCGCCACCGCCGCCTTCCAATGGACGCTCAGCCCCTGGCTGCTCAATGGCAAATTGGCGGCAGCCGAATGGCTGGTCGAGCACGACCATTTCGCCCTGCTCGACAACAACGTGCCCTGGTGGCTGCTCACCCACTACCCGGAAGCCAACGACCTCTTCACCTGGCTCGACGGCGCCCTGATCCTCGCCTACCTGCTCGGCGGCGGCTTCCTGCTCGGCAGCCTGCTACTGATTGGCCCAGCCACCGCCGCCCGCGCTCTCAAAAGCGAATACCTGAGCTGGCAACGCCTCACCCTGGCCCTGACCCCCCTGGCCGCCGCCAGCGTCATCCTCGGCCTGTCGATGCTCACCGTCACACATTTGAAAGCCGAGCACATCTGGCTCGGCTGGCTGCCCTATTTCCGCATCACTTTGCTCGCAGCCGGATGCATCGGCAGCCTCTGGCTGGCTTTCCAGCTAGTGCTGAGGTCAAGCGCAAAAACCTGCCAAAAATGGTGTGCCGGAATTGCCATGCTGTGGCCGGTCGGGCTGATGGCGACAGTCTGGACGCTGGTTTTCTTTGTCTGGTAAGGCAATAACGGCTAATTAGCGAAGTCCCCCGTAACATTTGAATGGCATAATATGGAAAATACAAATACATAAAGGGGCGGCCTTGGCTGCGCTGATACCAGCAATCGGCACCTGTGTGTCGAACATGACAGGCGGCGCGCAGATAGAATGCCATCGTTATTAATACTTTAGCTGCCCGGCATGATTTTCAAAGAACTCGATCCATTTCAATCAGACGACAAGTTTGCCAAGTCTGGCCGCGCTGCAGAAGAGCAGATGGCCTTCTACTTCAAGCGATTCTTCGGCAATGACCCAGACATTCTCGTATTGAATGGCATCCGCCTAGAAGCGGATGGAGATGCCGCCCAAGTTGATCATCTCGTCATCCATTCCCATGGCCTCTCAATCGTCGAGAGCAAAAGCGTCCACGGCAAGATCCAGATAAAGGATGACGGACAATGGATTCGTTGGTTCAACGGCAACCAATCGAAAGGAATGGCCTCCCCGATCACCCAAGCCCGACTTCAAGAAAAATTTTTCCGCAGCATCTTAGGTCGCGCCTCAAAAAATGACGAACTTTTCGCCAAGCTCCCAATCGACCTCTATGTCGCCATTTCCGATAGCGGCGTAATCCTGTGGCCTCAATCAGGCCCTATTGCAGGTGTCTGCAAAGCAGATCAGGTGCCAGACAAAATCATCGACAGCAATTGCATGAAGGCACAAATGCCAGGTGGGCTAACTCTGTCAAAAACAAATCGAGAGAAAATCGCAGCATTTTTGGTCGCCGCGAACACTCCTCTTGGTCGAAATGTGGGCACCTCTGGGGTGGCGCCTCCGCCAGTTGGAGCGACCTCCACTGCCATAGAACCTACAATCCCCGATGCCTGCCATACGAGCACAACGAACATTTGCAAGCATTGCGGCAGTATTGAATTGGAGATTCGATATGCGTACACATACTTCTTCTACTGCCTGAAATGCGAGAAGAACACGCCGATCAAAGCGGCATGCCCTAACTGCCACGACCCTGCAAAACTGCGAAAGCAAAAGAATGAGTTTTTGGTTGAATGCGAGAAATGCAAGGAGTCATCCCTGTTCTTCACAAACCCATAACGTACAAAATCGCACACCAATGGGGGTCAGCCCCCTATTGTTTCTCCCAAATAAAGAAACAGCAGCCTGACTTCAAAGAAGCCGAGGCTGCTGCTCAAACATCCTGACAGATGGGCCGTTCAGTAACGGCAGCACATCAGGCGCTGGCGAAACGGCGGCGCAGGTATTTGATGATCTCGCCGGATTCGTACAGCCACTGTGTCTTGCCGGCCGGATCGGTGATTTTCAGGCAGGGCACTTTCGCCTTGCCGCCTCCGCGCACCAGATCGTCCCGGTTTGCCCCCGGTTGTTGCGCATCAAGCTGTTGCACGTTAAGGGCCAGACGCCGCATCTCCTGGCGCACCTTGATGCAAAACGGGCAGGTTTTGTACTGATAGAGGACGATGCTGCTGCACTGCTGTTCAACTTCGGCCTGACTCGCGGCTGGCCGTACCATGGCTTTTGGCCGAGTGACGAATTCGCCGAGCAGCATGAAGGGGCCGAGAATGACACGCAACGTTTTGAAGAAGGCTCTGACGACTGTTTTCATGAGTATTGACCTGATTCCGTAAAAAGATGGGCTTCAGGCAGTCTATACGCTGTGGAGTTCCTCGGGGCTGACCATAACCTGCGTAGCTGCTATCGAGGGAATGGAAGGGTCCAATAAAATCATCAACGATTGGGGTCAAACCACAAGTGTTGGGAAAGGGTGAAAAGCTGAAAAATATTTGCCGCCAGCCCTTGGCGAATAGCTATATTCAAGAGCGATTTCTCCGGTAGAGTTGTGAAAAGTTGCATTTTTGATGCTTGGCGCAGCCAACCAGGCCAGCAAGGCTGAAAGTGCACCACTGAAATCGCAATTCTCTATAGAAGAATCAAGACATGAGCGTCAATCCAGCACTGACCCATCGTGCCGTCGAGGCCCCGTCCAGCAGCCTGATCGTTTCAAAAACCGACCTCGATGGGCGCATTACTTATGTCAATAAAGAATTCCTTGAAGTCAGCGGCTTCTCCGAAGACGAGCTGATCGGCCAATCGCATAGCGCAGTGCGCCATCCGGACATGCCGGCCGAGGTATTTGCCGATCTCTGGAATGATCTGAAGGCGCACCGACCCTGGGTCGGCGTGGTCAAGAATCGATGCAGGAATGGCGACCACTACTGGGTGGAAGCGCACATCACACCGATCTGGGAAGGCGATCAGGTTACCGGCTACCTGTCGGTTCGACGCACACCGACAGTGGAGCAAGTCGAGGCGGCTGAGGCTGCCTACGAGGCCATGCGCGAAGGCCGGGCGGCCGGACGAAAAATCCGGCACGGCAAAATTGTCCGTGGCGGGCTCATTGCCCGCCTGCAGCATCGGCTCTCGAACCTGCCGCTGGCGCTGCAATTCCTGATCCCCAGCCTGTCCATCCTGATCCTGATCATTGCCATCACGGCCCTGCTGGCTGGCCAGCAGATCAGCCAGATCCTGCGCCAGAAGGCCGAGCAGGATCTGGCGCAGGAGGTTCATCTCGTTCGCGCCATGATGGAAACCACGCTCGATGCGCTGGAGCGCGAGGCGACCCGCCTGCTGGAGTTCTATGCCGCACGCTATCCCGGTACATTTTCCGTTGAACTTGGCGACGGCGGGACGCCTGTTCTCAAACACAACAAGCTCGTGGTCAACGGGCATCACGATGAAGAGGATGCCTTTGCCGGGATCACCAAGGGGCCGACTGCCACCCTGCTGGTCAGGCGTGGCGACGAATTTGTCCGCATCGCTACCTCCCAGAAAAACGACAAAGGCGAGCGGGTCATCAACACTGTTCTCGACAAGGTTGGCCCGGCGACAGCCACGCTCCTGGCCGGTGAAACCTATATCGGACGAACCAGCAGCCAGGGGAAAGACCGGATTTCGGCCCTGAAGCCGGTCAAGGATGAAGCCGGCAAAGTGATCGGTGCCTTTGGCGTCGGCTATTTCATCACCCAGGAAATGAGCACGATGCGGGAGCGGGTCAAGAACAACAAGATTGGCGACACCGGTTACGTCTATGTGATCGATGCCCAGCCGGGAAAACGCCGGGGCGACCTGTTCATCCATCCGGCCAAGGAAGGCAGCAATATTCTTGATGCCAGGGATGCCTCGGGACGGGAATTCATCCGGGAAATGCTCGACCGTGAATCCGGCGTCATCACCTATCCATGGATCAACACCGAGTTGGGCGAGACGAACGAGCGCCTCAAGGTGGCGGCCTTCGAAACCATGCCGAAGTGGAAGCTGCTGATCAGCGGCGGCACCTATCAAGACGAATTCGATGGCATATCGAAGCAACTCTACCGCAGCCTTTCGCTCGCCGGCCTGATCATGGCAGGGGCACTACTCGTCGTCATGGTCTGGGTCTCCCGCACCGTGCTGACCCGGCGGCTGGCCGCTGTCCTCGATACCTTGCGTACGCTTTCCACCGGCAACTACAACAGCCGGATCGATGTTTCCGCCAACGATGAACTGGGTCAGGTCCTCCATGGCCTGGAAAGCATGCAGACACGTCAGGGCTTCGAAGTCACCGAAGCCAAGCGACTGTCGGACCAGATGACGCGCATCAAGATCGGTCTCGACAATGTCACCACCAATGTCAGGATTGCCGACAACGAAGGGCGGATACTGTATGTCAATCATGCGCTTCAGAACACGCTGGAGCGCCTGGCGCCCGCACTCCGCAAAAACGATCCGTCGTTCGACCCCGAACACATTGTGGGGAGCAGCATCGGCCGCTTCTATCCCGACCCGGCAGCAGCCATCACGCAACTTAACGGCCTGAGCGCTTCCATCCAGTCCCAACTGGAACTCGCAGACAAGAAATACCGGGTGGTAACCACACCGGTGCTCAACGAGCAGGGAGAACGCCTGGGTTCGGTCGGCGAGTGGCTCGACATCACCGACCAGCTTCGGGCCCAGGACCGGCTCACCGACGTCATTCACCAGGCGGCCGAGGGCGACTTCTCCATCCGTCTTGCACTGAACGCCGATGATCCCTTCTTCGTCCGGATCGAGGGGCTGATCAATCAGCTCCTGGAAAATGGCGAAAACGCGCTCAACGAGCTTTCACTGGTCCTTTCCGCCATCGCCGAGGGCAATCTGACGGTGCGGATTTCCTCGGATTACCAGGGCGTTTTCGGTGAGCTGAAAGACAATACCAACTCCACCGTAGCGCGCCTCAAGTCCGTCATTTCACAAATCAAGGAAGCAGCCGAGTACGTCAATTCCGCCGCCCAGGAAATGGCTGCCGGCAACCAGAACCTCTCCCGGCGGACCGAGCAGCAGGCCGGTACGCTCGAGGAAACGTCAGCATCGATGGAACAGATCAATATTACGGTGCAGCAGAATTCGGCCAACGCACACGTCGCCAACCAGCTCGCGACAGACTCCAACGCCGTCACGGCGCGGAGCGGTGAAATGATCAAGCGGACCGAGCAGACGATGGCCGAGATTCAGCGCAGCGCCTACAAGATCGCCGACATTATCGGCGTCATCGACAACATTGCCTTCCAGACCAATATCCTGGCTCTCAATGCCGCCGTCGAAGCGGCGCGGGCGGGCGAACAAGGCCGTGGCTTTGCCGTGGTCGCCACCGAAGTACGGAATCTGGCCCAACGCAGCGCAACGGCAGCCAAGGAAATCAGGAATCTCATTTCCGACTCGGTCAACAAGGTCGATAGCGGCGTCGCCCAGGTCAGGGACACCGGGGAGGCCATCGATGGCCTGGTCAGCTCGTTCCAGCGTCTTGCCGGAATCGTCACGGATATCGCGCTAGCCAGCCGGGAGCAAAGTTCGGGCATCGCCCAGGTCAGCAACGCCTTGGGGCTCATGAACGAGGTCACGCAACAGAATGCCGCCCTCGTCGAACAGGCTGCGGCCACGGCCGAAGCCCTCGAGGAACAGGCCCATCGGCTGACGGCCAATGTCGGCAAGTTTGACCTGGGGCAGCGGACGCTGCGGCCCAACGCCAGGCGACTGGGAATATCCGACTAGGAAGATTGCCTGTGCACACACAGCCGGGATCATTTCCAAAATAATACAAATATGACAATAAATTCCTGAAACTCTGAGAAAATATCAAGGTAGCGGCTCAGCTTTGCCCCTTGATATCCCCCTCAAAGACGACCAGCTCTACCCATATGACCCCGACCCAACGCGCTCGAACTCTGCTCGTCACAGCACTGGTCAGCGCCAATCTGCTTGTCTTCGTCCTCGCCTACTACTCCCTTGAGCGCAGCCGGGAACTCTATGAAGATCAAGCCCGGGCATTAACCGGGAACGTCGTCCAGTCGCTCGACCAATCGATCTCCAGCAGCATTCGCAGCATCGATCTGGCCCTCCATGCCGTCGTCGACGAAATCGAAGAGCAACTTGTCGCTGGCAAACTTGACGAAAAACTGACCACTGCGGTCATCGCCCGCAGCCAGGAGCTGCTGCCTGAAATGGAAGGCTTGCGCATCGCGGATGCTTCGGGGCTGGTCATACTGGGTACCGGGGTCGACAAGCAACATGCCGTTTCATGGGCGGATCGCGATTATTTCATCGAGCACCGCGAAAACGCCGATCAGGCAATGCGCTTCAGGAAGCCAAGGGTCGGACGAATCGCCAAGCAGGCCATCGTCAATTTTTCACGGCGCTTCAATGATCGCCACGGGCATTTCGCGGGGGTAGTCTCCGCCCCGATTGCCGTGAGTTATTTCGCCGAACTGCTCAAGCAATATCAACTACCTCCGGACAGCACCATCATCCTGCGCGATGCCGACCTCGGTCTGGTGGCGCGCCATCCGGCCATCGCCGACCGTCCCGCGGGCCAGGTTGGCGATGCCAATGTTTCTGCCGAATTCCGCTCGCGAATAGAAGCGGGCATACAGTCAGCGACTTACCATATTTCGAATTCGCCAGATGGTTTTGAGCGGATGCTGTCTTTCCGGCGCCTGAAGAACGTTCCAATGATTGCCATTGTTGGCATCTCGAGTGATCACTACATGGCTGGCTGGCGGGCCGAAGTCCACAAGACGGCCGTCATGGTGACAGGCTTCTTCCTGCTCTCCATCCTGCTCGGCGCCAGCCTTTTCCGCATGCTGGTGCGCTCGGAACGCGACCAGAAGCAATTGATGCTCAGCGAAGGCAGGCTGCGCACCATCATTGCGACGGAACCCGAATGCGTCAAACTTCTCGACAAGGAAGGGCGCTTGCTGGAGATGAATCCGGCCGGCCTGGCAATGATCGAAGCCAGCTCCCTGACCCAGGTTGCCGGGCAATCCGTTCTGGACATTATTGCTCCGGAAGACCGCCAGGCCTTTACCGAATTTCACCAAAAGGTCATCAACGGTGAAAGCGTCATGCTGGAATTCGCCATCATCGGACTCGCCGGGCGTCGCCGCATCATGGAGTCGCACGCCGTCCCCATCGAAGTAGGCGGTGAAGTCACCCATCTGGCCGTCACCCGCGACATTACGGCGCGCAAGCAGACTGAACTGGAGCTGGACGCTTACCGGGAGCATCTGGAATACCTGGTCAAGGCCCGCACGGCTGAACTCCGCTCAGCCAAGGATGAGGCCGAGGCTGCAAGCCGGGCCAAGAGCACCTTCCTCGCCAACATGAGCCATGAACTGCGCACCCCGCTCAACGGCATCACCGGCATGATCCGCCTTGCCCGCACGAGAATGGCTGACGACAAAGGCCTGGATCAACTCGACAAGGCCAAATTTGCGGCCGATCATCTCCTGTGCGTGATCAACGACATCCTCGACATTTCGCGCATCGAAGCTGAACGACTGCTGCTCGAAGTCACCGATTTCGAGCTTCTACCAATTGTCGAAAGTCTGCGCAGTCTCCTCGGCGACAAGGCGCAAGCCAAGGGACTCCAGTTTCACGCCACGCTGCCACCCGCATTGCTCACCCAGACCTTCATCGGCGACCCCTTGCGTCTGAGCCAGGTGCTGATCAATCTGGTCGCCAATGCCGTCAAATTTACGGAGCGTGGCAGTGTCACAGTTCGGGTCGTCGAGGCCGCATCCAGTCCGGCCTCGGCCCGCTTGCGCTTCGAGGTCATTGATACCGGCATCGGTCTGGACGCCGAAGACAAGACACGGATTTTTTCCCCATTCGAACAGTCGGACAGTTCGATGAGCCGGAAATATGGCGGCACCGGCCTCGGGCTGGCCATCAGCAAACGCCTGGTCAGCCTCATGGGCGGTGAAATCGATGTCGACAGCACACCCGGCCAGGGCAGCACTTTCTGGTTCGAAATCGAATTTCCGAAATCGCTCAAGGCCCATGCCGAGGAACAGCCCCCCATGATTGCCTCGCATGCCAGCCGGATTCTCGACTTGCACGCGGGCAAACGGGTATTGCTGGTAGAAGATGAAATGGTCAATCAGGAAGTCGCCCGCGACATGCTTGAGCACGTCGGCCTCGTGGTCGATGTCGTCGGCGATGGCCAGCAAGCCGTCGACAGGGCCGCCCAGGAAGACTACGCATTGATCCTCATGGATATCCAGATGCCGGTCATGAACGGACTGGCGGCGACGCGGGCGATTCTGGCCGAATCAAAAAACCGGCAGATACCGATCGTCGCGATGACCGCCAATGCCTTTACCGAAGACCGGGATGATTGCCTGGAAGCCGGCATGAAGGACTTTCTCACCAAGCCGGTCAATCCCGAACGCCTTTATCGGACGATATTGCAGTGCCTGTCGGTCGACTCGCAAGCCCGCTAAAGCCAGCAGGCCGGGGCAACTAGCGGTCGAAGCTGACGACTCGCCCGCAGTCGGCGTATCCTTGCTGCCACGCCGACTTTCCCATCCCCATGCCCGCTCCGCTTTCACCGCGTACCGAACGCTTTTTCCTGCTGACCCTGGCCGGTATCCAGTTCAGCCATGTGCTCGATTTCATGATCATGATGCCGCTTGGTCCGATCCTGATGGCGGCCTTTGGCATCGGCACGCACGAGTTCGGGCTGCTCGTGGCGTCCTACAGCTTCAGTGCGGCGGTTTCGGGAATCCTGGCGGCGACCTTTGTTGACCTCTTTGAACGCAAGCACCTCCTGCTCATCGTCTTTGCCCTGTTTGGCGTGGCGACGCTGGCTTGCGGCCTGGCCCCGGGGTATTCGACGCTGATCCTGGCGCGCGGCCTGGCCGGGGTGTTTGGCGGCATCATGGGCGCGCTGGTCCAGACCATGATCGCCGACGCCATTCCCTTTTCACGCCGGGCACGGGCGAGCGGCGTCGTGTCGAGCGCCTTTTCGATTTCAACGATTGCCGGTGTGCCCCTCTCGCTGTGGCTGGCCAACCATCTCGGCTGGCGCGCACCCTTCGTCCTGATCGCCGCGCTGACCGTGGCGTTTCTCGCCATCGGCCTCCGCTTCCTGCCGGAGCTGCGTCACCATCTCGGCGCGGAAAAGCGGGCCCACCTGCTCTCGGCCACGTTTGAGGTACTGGCCGACAGCAACCACCTGCGCGCCCTGCTCTTTTCGGCGCTGATCATTTTTTCCGGCTTCACCATCATTCCCTACATCACGGTCTATGCCGTCAACAACGTCGGCATCGCCCAGAGCGACATCCCCATTGTTTACTTCGTCGGCGGCTCGGCCACCTTCATCAGCGCCCGGCTGATCGGACACTGGGCCGACAAGCACGGCAAGATGGAGGTTTATCGGCTGGTAGCCCTGCTCGCCATGGTGCCGACCCTGCTGATAACGCACGTAGGGATGCTGCCGCTGTGGATCTGGCTGATCATTTCGGCGAGTTTCTTCGTGCTCATCTCGGGGCGCATGATCCCGTCCATGGCCATCATCGCCTCCTCTGCCCAACCCCACCTGCGCGGCACTTTCATGTCGCTCCACGCCACCGTCCAGTCGCTGGCCATGGGCCTGGCGACAACGCTGGCCGGCTTTCTCACCTCGCTCGACGCGAGCGGCCGCATCGTCGGATACCCACTGGTCGGCTACGTCGCCATCGCCGCCAATCTGACCGCCATCTGGTTTGTTTCGCGTGTCGTCATGCACGGCAAGAACGGCTAGAAAATACCCAGCGGATTGACCATTCCGCAGCGCAAGCCCGATACTCTGCCGACTTCCTTCTTGCACTAAATGTCCGGCGTGAATTTCGACTACTTCCTGACGAGCATCAGCAGACTTCCCCTCTTCGACAAGGGGGCCTGGGCCGTTGTTGGCATTGCCATTCTGGTGGTTGCCGGGCTGGTTCTGATCCGTGAGCGTCGCTACTTCGCCGCGCGCGACAAGGGCGGGAGCTGGCTGTCATTGCGCCTGCTCTCGCTCTTCCTCCTGCTGCCGCTCTCGGCAAGCATCATCGTCATCCCGAGCATGGCAATTTCGGGACCGGAGGCGCTGGCCTATTTCTACCTCGCACTGCTCATCATCAGCCCGCTCGTCTGGTTTGCCGGTCATTTGCTCTGTGGTCGATTTCTGCGGCCTGCCTTGAGCAAGGGCGAAAGCCTGTTCATGGCAGCCAGCAGCCTGCTCATGATACTTCTCCCCTTCGGCGCGGCGACCCTGCTTCAGGGGCCGATTTTCCATGCATCGCGCAGCCTGGCCCAAAGCGCCTTGCATGCTGCGCCGGTCACCGCCTTGCCCTATGTCACCGGCCCCGTACAGTCTTTCAACTTACCGACCGTCGGCCTGATCCATACCCAGTCGCTCATTGCACCAGCCGGCCTCGAACTCGATCGAATCGACCGCAAGACAGGTGAACACTGGTCCGACACTGCCACCAGCAGCCGCGACATCCTGTGCCGTGATCAGCAGAACGTGCACCTCATGTGGTCGGCCCGTGAACAGTCGCCGGTCCTGCGCCTTTACTGGCGACTCAATGGCAAACGTGCGCAAGCCGATTTCTCGCCAGCGATCTCCGCTGAGCCCGCCGAGGCGCTTGAATTCAGGGTCAACTTTCGCACTGACGGCATCGACCCGCCGGTGCCCATTCCACGATCGCGTGCATCGATAGCCTATCTCGTCGGTCCGGATCATCTCTATTTCAACTCTCTGAACCCGCTGCAAGCTGGCGAAACATTCGCCAACGACTGCATCATGCCCGGGTACAAACGTGTCGAATGGGAAAAGGAAGGGCCGCCGCAGGCCATCGCGCTGATGTTCTTCCAGAGAGCCGATGCGCCTTACTTGCGCGCCGAGATCAAACGGCCGGCCGCTCTGCAGTAATGCCGTCAGTCATCACCCATTTCAGAAAAGGTAAACCATGTTCGACAATCTGGCGGGATTCTTCATCAACTGGACGATCACCGCCCTCTCCCTGTGGGGTGCGAGCCTCGTCTTCAAGGGCATCCGCTTCTCCGGCACCTCGGCGCTGATCGTCGCCGCCCTGCTGCTCGGTTTCGCCAACGCTGTCCTGCGGCCGCTACTGGTTTTCCTGACCCTGCCACTGACGCTGCTGACACTCGGCTTGTTTATCCTCGTGATCAACGCGCTGCTGCTCCAGCTGGTCGCCAAAGTCGTCGGCGGATTCAGCATTTCGGGCTTCTGGACGGCTTTTTTTGCCAGCCTGTTCATTTCAATAGTGAGCATGGCTTTGGGCAGCCTGGCGCCGAATGCCGAAACGACGATTTACCGGCTGCCCGAGTCGTCGCCGCATACCATTTCGATGTAAGTCCCCAAGCAATGAGCCAAACCGCTTACTGGATACTGCGCTGCGAGCATCGCCTGCTGACCATTGCCGGCCAGGATGAAGCCGTTTTCCCCAAAGGCCCGGCCACCGACTTCGGCCAACCCGAAAACGTGCTTCACGTTGGCGAACTGCATGGACTGCCCTGCTACGCCGCCGACGTCGCCCAACTCCCCGGCATCCCCGGCGGCGAAGCCACGCCACTGCGTGCCATCTTCCCGCTGGCTGGCAGCGACAGCTTTGCCCTGGCCGGGCGCGCCACGCAGTTGCTGGACTGGCAGAACAACCACCGCTTCTGCGGCAAGTGCGGTACGCCGACGCAGAGGAAACCCGGCGAACTGGCCATGCAGTGCCCATCCTGCGGCCTGCTCGCCTACCCGCGCATTGCGCCGGCCGTCATGGTCCTGGTGCGCGATGGCGACAAACTGCTGCTCGGTCGCAGCCCGCATTTCAAACCGGGCGTTTACAGCGCCCTGGCCGGCTTTGTCGAAGCTGGCGAAACGCTCGAAGAATGCGCCGCCCGTGAAGTGCGCGAGGAAGTCGGCATAGCAATCACCAACCTGCGCTACTTCCACAGCCAGCCCTGGCCTTTCCCGAATTCGCTGATGGTCGCTTTCTTCGCCGACTACGCCGGCGGCACGATCACGCCCGACCCAAGCGAAATCGAAGCCGCCGACTGGTTTCCGTTCGACGCCCTGCCCTTGCTGCCCGAGCCGATCAGTATTTCGCGTCGCCTGATCGAGGCAGCACTGAGCCAGCAAAACGACCTGCCGTGACCAGTGCTCGCGGGTCTGCTTTGAAATAGCAAAAACTTGCCTCAAATCATCAAGCACAGCGGCAATCCGGCGTAAAGTAACGCTCGGCCCGGCACCTCCGGGCCCCAGCCACACCTGAACCGCATAGAACTTGACTACTCCTTCTTCCGCCGCCAACGCCATCCTGCTCGTCGGTCATCCCAACGTCGGCAAATCGGTGCTGTTTCATCGCCTGACCGGGGCTTACGTCAATGTCTCGAACTACCCCGGCACCACCGTCGAAGTCACACGCGCCAGCGCCCGCTTCGACCGCGAGGCGATGCTGCTCGACACCCCCGGCGTACTCGCCCTGCCGTCGCGCAGCGATGATGAACGGGCGACCATGCGCGCCCTGCTCAACGAGTCGTCGCGTTGCCTGGTGCAGGTCGGCGATGCCAAGAACCTGCGCCGGACGCTGACCCTGACCGCCCTGCTGGCCGAACTCGGGGTGCCCATGGTGCTGGCGCTCAACATGCACGACGAGGCCGCTGCGCGTGGTGTCATGGTCGATATCCCGGCGCTTTCCGAAGAGCTCGGCATTCCCGTACTGGCCACCGTCGCCACGGGTGGCGAGGGGATCGGCGAACTGACCCATGGCCTCGGCCATGCGACGCGTGCTGAGGCGCTGCTCCGATACGATCAGGACATTGAAGCCGACATCGCGCGCATGGCCGAGGCGATCACCCGCCTCGCCCCGCACCCGCAGCTCGCCGCCCGTGGCCTGGCCATTCTTTATCTCGGTGGCGACTCGGTCGTCGCCGACTGGCTGGCCGAACACGCTGGCCAGCAGCTCGCCGAACTTGAAACCCTGCGCCAGGCCGCCGCCGAGCGAGCCGAAGGCGACCTCCCGGCCCTGCTCGCCCGCGAACGTACCGAAGCCGCCGACGCACTGGCCAGCAGCGTCATCCAGCGTGCCGTCAGGAGCAGCCCGCTACTCTCGCAACGTCTCGGGCAATACGTCGTGCATCCGCTCTGGGGGGTGCCAATTCTCCTTGGCGTGCTCTACGCCGTTTATCAATTCGTCGGCGTCTTTGGCGCCAGCGTCCTGGTTGGTCTCATGGAAAAGGATCTGTTCGAGGGCATCCTCAATCCGGCCTTTACCAACCTGGTCAGCGTAGCGCTCGGGACCGGCTGGCTGCAGGAATTGCTGGTCGGCCAGTATGGCCTGTGGACCATGGGCATGACCTATGCGCTGGCGCTCATCCTGCCCATCGTCACCACCTTCTTTTTCGCCTTCGGCGTCCTTGAGGATTCCGGCTACCTGCCGCGCCTGACCGTCATCGCCAACCGCCTGTTCGCCCTGATCGGCCTCAACGGCCGCGCCGTGCTGCCGATGGTGCTTGGTCTGGGCTGCGTGACGATGGCGACACTGACTACACGCATCCTGCACAGCCGGCGCGAACGCCTGATCACCATCTTCCTGCTCGCCCTGGCCATTCCCTGCTCGGCGCAACTGGGCGTCGTGCTCGGCATGCTCGGCGGCGTCTCCTTCACGGCCGTCCTCATCTGGGCGCTGGCCATGGTCGGCATACTGCTGCTCGCCGGTTTTCTCGCCGCCAAGCTGATTCCCGGCCGGCGCATCCCGCTGGTCACCGAACTACCGCCGATGCGCCTGCCGATCATCGCCAATGTGCTCAAGAAGACCGGTGGCCGACTCAAGTGGTATCTGATCGAGGTCATCCCGCTCTTCCTGCTCGGCACCTTCATCATGTTCGCGCTCGATAAATCCGGCGCCCTGCCCGCCATCATCGACGCCGGCGAACCGCTGGTTTCCGGCTGGCTCGGCTTGCCCAAGGAAGCCTCGGCCGCCTTCGTCATGGGTTTCCTGCGTCGCGATTTCGGTGCAACCGGCCTGTTCGCCATGGCGCACAGCCTCGACCCGATCCAGGCCGTCGTCGGCATGATCACCATCACCCTGTTCATCCCCTGCTTCGCCAGCCTGATGATGATGGTCAAGGAACAAGGCAGCAAGGTCGCGCTCGGCATGGTTGCCGTCATCGTGCCCTTCGCCTTCTTTATCGGCGGCCTGTTCAACCTTGTACTGCGGGCGCTCTGGTCATGAACACCAAACACGAAGCCCGCCTGCCGCTGGCCTTCATCCCACCCGGCACCGACGTCCGCCTCGCCGCACTGGGCGACGAGATCGACCCACTCCAGCGCGAACAGCTAACCGCCTACGGCCTGGCCGAAAATCGCCCGCTCCGGGTACTCCAGCAACGACCGATGACCGTCATCCTGGCCGACGAAGTCGAACTGGCGCTGGAACATGCCGTTGCCCGGCATATCTGGGTGGAGAAGTTGCCTTCAGCAGGCTGACTGCTCTTCAGTCGTTTTGTGGGCTCTGGGATACCAGGCGACTTCCGTTGAATTACCTTTGAATTCCGCCCTTGAGGGGCGTCTCACTTTTTCTTGCTTCGCCAAGAAAAAGTAAGCAAAAAGAAGGCGACCCAGGGTCGGCGCCGGGCTGCGCCCGGTCCCTTGCGCTACTCGAAACGTCGGGCGGCTGCGGAACTCGG
>ERZ1034361.462-NODE-462-length-26390-cov-3.572189_pt1 | contig 26390 bp, 24 predicted proteins | sample MGYA00520617_ERZ1034361 | MGnify/ENA primary metagenome ERZ1034361 (study PRJEB33736, sample SAMEA104284507) | Azolla filiculoides | biome: Urban; feature: Water surface; material: Ditch water | place: Netherlands | collected 2015-10-28 | depth 0-0.1 m ...
GTTCATCAACGAGCTGGTGTGTGAAGGCTGTGGCGACTGTGGTGTGCAAAGCAACTGCATGAGCGTGGAGCCACTTGAGACCGAGTTTGGCCGCAAGCGCACCATCAACCAAAGCACCTGCAACAAAGACATCAGCTGCGTCAAAGGCTTTTGCCCGAGCTTCGTTACCGTTGAAGGTGGGCAGCTGAAGAAAAAAGCCAAAGGCGTGTCGCGCATCGAGTTGCCCGCGTTGGAGTTGCCAGAGCCGACCTTGCCGGACACCACCCAAGCCTGGGGCATGGTGGTGGCGGGTGTGGGTGGCACGGGCGTCATCACCATTGGTCAGTTGCTGGGCATGGCCGCGCACATCGAAGGCAAAGGCATCGTCACGCAAGATGCGGCAGGCCTTGCGCAAAAAGGCGGCAGCACATGGAGCCATGTGCTCATTGCCAACCACCAAGACGACATTCGCACCACGCGCGTGGGCGTGGCCGCGGCAGACCTTGTCATCGGCTGCGACCCCATCGTGGTGGCCGGCAAAGAAACTCTGCAGCGCATGCGTGCAGGCCGCACCCATGTGGCGCTCAATGCGCATAGCGCACCCACCGCTGCGTTTGTGCGCAATGCCAATTGGCAAAACCCAGGCGAAGAATGTGTGGCCAGCATCGCCAATGCCGTGGGCGTTGAAGCCGTGAGCGCTTTTGATGCCAACCGCGTGGCCACTCAAGTGCTGGGCGACAGTATTTTTGTGAACCCCATGGTCTTGGGCTTTGCTTGGCAAAAGGGCTGGGTGCCTTTGGGCCATGAAGCCTTGATGCGCGCGATGGAACTCAACGACATGGCCGTGGCGCAAAACAAGGCAGCGTTTGAATGGGGCCGCCACTGCGCTGAGCATTGGGAAGCCGTGCAGGCCTTGTTGGCCCCCGCGCAAGTGGTGCAGTTCCACAAGCCAGAAGGTGTGGATGCGCTCATTGCGAAACGCGCAGACTTTCTGACTGACTACCAAAGCGCGGCTTATGCAAACAGCTATCGTGCGGTGGTGGAGCGTGTGCGCACAGCAGAAGCTGCGCTGCACAAAACCACGCTGACCGAAGCCGTGGCTCGCAACTTGTTCAAACTCATGGCCTACAAGGATGAGTACGAGGTGGCGCGTTTGCACACCGACACAGCCTTCTTGCAAAAAATCAACGGCATGTTTGAGGGTGACTACACACTCAACTACCACTTGGCCCCGCCGCTCATTGCTAAGACCAACGCCAAAGGTGAGTTGCAAAAGCAAAAGTTTGGACCGTTCATGTTGACGGGCTTCAAGGTGCTCAAGCACTTCAAGTGGTTGCGTGGCTCGGCTTTGGATGTGTTTGGCTACACCGAAGAGCGCCGTACCGAGCGTGCCTTGATCGCTCAATATCAAAGCAGCGTTGACACCATGCTGGGCCAGCTCAACGCCAGCAACCACGCCTTGGCTTTGGAAATGGCGCGAATACCTGAACAAATCAAAGGCTTTGGCCACGTCAAAGCCCGCAATTTGGCGGCGGCGCGTGAGAAGTGGAACAGCTTGAAAGCACAGTGGTCCGCCCCCAACTGAGGCACTGAGCCAGCCGCATACAATCCGCGGTTGGTCTGCTGGGGCGTTTTTGCACCCAGCAGCAGTCCCTCAAATTGGAGTTTGACCGTGTTGATTTCTTCTGCTTTTGCCCAAACCGCACCTGCCGCTGCTGCAGGTGGTGATGTGATGTCTTCTTTGCAAGGCATGTTGCCCTTGGTGTTGATGTTTGTGGTCTTGTATTTCGTGATGATTCGCCCACAAATGAAGCGTCAAAAAGAACACAAAGCCATGATCGATGCACTCGCTAAAGGTGACGAAGTTGCTACCGCTGGCGGTTTGCTCGGCAAGGTGACCAAATTGTCTGAAGGCACGGTCAGTGTCGAAATCGCTGCTGGCGTGGAAGTGCAATTGCAACGCCAAGCCGTGGTGCAAGTCTTGCCAAAAGGCTCTATCTAATACTGCGCGCAGTATTCGTAACCACGAAACGACGAAGCGATCATGAACCGTTACCCCCTTTGGAAGTACGCGATCATCGTGATCGCTTTGTTGATTGGCAGCATCTACACGCTGCCTAACTTTTATGGTGAAGCACCTGCGGTGCAGGTGTCTGCCGCCAAGTCCTCCGTCAAGGTGGACCTGGCTGTGCAAGAGCGTGTGCAAGCCGCACTGGCTGCAGCCGGCCTGACCCCCGATGTGGTGGCGCTGGACAACGGCTCGCTCAAAGTGCGCTTTGACAGCACTGACAAACAGATCAAAGCCAAGGATGCGATTCAGCAAGCCTTGGTGCCTGACGCCAACGACGCCTCGTACGTTGTCGCGCTCAATTTGTTGGCCCGCTCACCCGCGTGGCTGACTTCGCTCAACGCAGCGCCCATGTATTTGGGTTTGGACTTGCGCGGTGGTGTGCACTTCATGTTGCAAGTTGACATGCCTTCAGCGCTCACCAAGAAAGCTGAGTCTTTGGCAGGTGACATCCGTACCGGCCTGCGCGAAAAGAACGTGCGTCACAGCGGCATCAGCCGCAACGACCAAACCATCGAGATTCGCTTTCGCGACATGGCCACGTTGGAAGCTGCGCAACGCGTGATTCAAGACCAGTTCTTAGACTTGCAAACCACCAGCGCCCCTGATGGCGCAGACTTCAAGCTCACTGCGGTGATCAACCCTGTGGCGGCCAAGCGCGTGCAAGAGCAAGCCATCAAACAAAACATCACCACCTTGCACAACCGTATCAACGAGTTGGGCGTGGCCGAGCCTGTGATTCAACAGCAAGGCACAGACCGCATCGTGGTGCAACTGCCTGGCGTGCAAGACACGGCCAAGGCCAAAGATATTTTGGGTCGCACCGCCACGCTGGAAATCCGCATGGTGGACGACAGCGCCGAAGCCCGCAGTGCAGAGTTTGGCAATGGCCCCGTGCCGTTTGGCACTGAACGCTTCATGGACCGCAACGGCCAAGCCGTGATTGTGAAAAAGCAAGTCATCTTGACCGGCGAAAACCTCACCGACGCACAACCTGGCTTTGACACACAAAACCAAGAAGCTGCCGTTCACTTGACGCTTGACGCCAAAGGCGCACGCATCTTCAAAGATGTGACGCGTGAGAGCGTGGGCAAACGCATGGCCATTTTGTTGTTTGAAAAAGGCAAGGGCGAAGTCGTCACCGCGCCTGTGATTCGCAGCGAAATCGGCGGTGGCCGCGTGCAAATTTCTGGCCGCATGAGCACCGTGGAAGCCAACGACACCGCTTTGTTGCTGCGCGCTGGTTCGCTGGCTGCGCCCATGGAAATCATTGAAGAACGCACCATTGGCCCAAGCCTCGGTGCTGAAAACATTGCCAAAGGTTTTGACTCGGTCACTTGGGGCTTTGTGGCTGTGACCGCTTTCATGTGTATTTATTACATGTTGTTTGGCGTGTTCTCCAGCGTGGCCTTGGCCGTGAACTTGTTGCTCTTGGTGGCTGTGCTCTCCATGTTGCAGGCGACATTGACATTGCCCGGCATGGCCGCGATGGCCTTGGTGCTAGGTATGGCTATTGACGCCAACGTGCTGATCAATGAACGTGTGCGCGAAGAGTTGCGCAACGGCGCATCCGCACAGTCGGCTATCCATGCCGGTTACGACCGCGCATGGGCCACCATCCTCGACTCCAACGTCACCACCCTGATTGCGGGCTTGGCCTTGTTGGCCTTTGGCTCTGGCCCTGTGCGCGGCTTTGCTGTGGTGCACTGCCTCGGCATTTTGACCAGCATGTTCTCTGCGGTGTTCTTCTCGCGCGGCTTGGTCAACCTTTGGTATGGCCGCAAGAAGAAATTGCAAAGCGTGTCTATTGGCACTGTGTGGCGCGCATAAAAGGAAGACATCGTGGAATTTTTTAAGATTAAAAAAGACATCCCGTTCATGAAGCACGCGGTGGCGTTCAACGCCATCTCGTTCATCACGTTTGTGGCGGCGGTGTTCTTCCTCTTCAGCCGTGGGTTGCATCTGTCGGTCGAGTTCACGGGTGGCACGCTGATGGAAGTCAGCTACAGCCAACCGGCTGACCTCAATGCCGTGCGTGACCAAATCGCCAAGCTCGGCTTGACCGATGTGCAAGTGCAAAACTTTGGCACGGCGCGTGATGTGATGATTCGCATGCCTGCGGTCAAAGGCCAAAGCTCTGCCCAGCAAAGCGAGCAAGTGCTGACCGCACTCAAAACCAGCGATGCCAACGTGCAGCTGCGCCGCACCGAGTTTGTCGGTCCGCAAGTGGGCGACGAGTTGGCGGCGGACGGCCTCAAGGCCTTGGCCTTTGTGGTCGTGGGCATCATGATTTACTTGGCCATGCGCTTCGAGTGGAAGTTTGCCGTGGCCGCCATCATTGCGAACTTGCATGACGTGGTCATCATCTTGGGCTTTTTCGCGTTCTTCCAGTGGGAGTTCTCGCTGCCTGTGTTGGCTGCGGTGCTGGCGGTGTTGGGTTACTCAGTCAACGAATCCGTCGTGATCTTTGACCGTATCCGTGAAAACTTCCGTCGCTTTCGCAAGATGGACACGGTGGAGATCATCGACAACGCCATCACCTCCACCATCAGCCGCACCATCATCACCCACGGCTGTACACAGCTCATGGTGTTGTCCATGTTGTTGTTCGGTGGCGCAACCCTGCACTACTTTGCGCTGGCGCTGACCATCGGCATCTTGTTTGGCATTTACTCATCCGTGTTCGTGGCGGCTGCCATTGCCATGTGGTTGGGCATTCGTCGCGATGACCTGATCAAGCACCACCACAACAAAGTGGCCGGTGACCCTGATGATGAAAATTCGGGCGCTGTGGTTTAAGCGACCTCGTTCCAAAGAAAAAGCCGGTTTGCGAACCGGCTTTTTTGTGTCTGTTTAAGGGGTAGGCTCAATGCGCGACGCGGTCCGCGTCGTCGCACAACTCATCCAGCACCAGCGCATCAGGCTCTAGGCCGATGCTCCAGTAGACCATCAACACAATGATCTTCAGGTCGTCCAAATGCATGGGGTGGCCAGGGATGGCCATGGCGCGGTCCATCACGATTTCGCGCATGTGGGGCGACAGCACATCGGCGGATTCAAGGAAGTTGATGAAGCCCAAGCACTCTGCACCCAAGTGGTCTTGCTCGGCCACCGAGTACACGCGCATGCTGTGGGCTGATTCGGTGTGGTGTTCGCGAGCGGCTTGGCTGATGTCGATCAGCTCGGTTTTGTGCGACGCCAAGTTCAGCTCGTCGAGCCACGACAAAGCTTGTTGGATGTCTTCTACGTTAAAACCAGCAGCGCTGAGTTTGCGGCCCAGTTGCTCTAGCTCTGGACACGCATCGCCTCGCCAATAGTTTTCATAGACGAATACGAGCACTTCAAACATGGGGCCAATATACATGTTTTTTGCGTTTGTAAATCGCACAAGCATTGGTGTTCTCCCCTAATCAGGCAGAGGCCAATCGTTGAAACAAACCACCGGGCAAACGCCCCACTGCACCATCCAGCTCTAGGGTGAGCAGCTGCGCTTGCAGGGCGGCGGTGTCTAGCCCACAACGCGCTTGCAAGGCATCGAGGCTCACAGGTGCAAAGCCCATGTGTATAAGCAACGGGTGGTCTGTGTCGTCAGTGCTTGTTTCTTCATCAGACCCTAGTGCATCGGCAAACAAATTGACTTGTTGTTGCGGCGCAAGCTGCAATTCTTCCAACACGTCTTGCGCGTTCTCCACCAACTTTGCACCTTGGCGAATCAGTGCATGGCAGCCGTGCGATTGCGTGGCGTGGATCGAGCCAGGGATGGCCAACACCTCGCGGTTCAAATCCAGCGCCATCTTGGCCGTGATGAGCGAGCCCGATTTCAGCGCAGCCTCCACCACCAGCGTGCCCAAGCCTAGTGCGGCGATGATGCGGTTGCGTTTGGGAAAGTTGTGCGCGAGTGGCGCAGTGCCCAAGTGGTATTCGCTGATGAGCAGCCCTTGCAAGGCAATTTGTCCCGCCAACGTTTGGTGTTGTCGTGGGTACACGCGGTCTAGCCCTGTGCCCACCACCGCCACGGTGTGCCAGTGGGCTTGGGTTGTGCCGCCACGCAGCGCCCCTTTGTGCGCCGCACCATCCACACCTAACGCGAGGCCCGACACCACGCACAAGCCCGCCGCCCCTAGCGCCTCACCAAACTGCTCTGCCGTTTGCGTGCCCTGTGGTGTGGGGTTGCGGCTGCCCACGATGGCTATGGCGTTGCCCAGCGTGCGCTCGGTTTGGCCCATCACATAAAGCATCAATGGCGGGTCGGCCAGTTGCAGCAGTTCAGGCGGGTAGTGCGCATCGCCCAAGGTCCACAGCGCGTGGGTGTGCGTGTCGGGTTGGTGCATCAGCCATTGGTGGGTGCGCACGCATTGCACAGCCAGCTCGTTGGGCACGGTCAGCAGGGCTTGCGCTTGTTTGGGTGTGACTACTTGGCACAGCGCGGCTTCGGTTTGTTCAAACACCGCTTGTGGGCTGCCAAAGCAAGCCAGCAGCTTGCGCGCGGCATCGTTGCCCACGCCGTCGGTCATGCCCAAACGTAGCCATGCACGCAATTCGTCTTTGTTCATGCGCCTCTCCTGTGGATGTGTAAACCATTGTCAGAAGGGGTGTCACCTGCGTGCGCGGCCAAAGGTCGAAAACTTATAAAGTACACGGGTTGGTTAAAGACCAACATAGGCACAACGCAAAGGACGCTTATGACGCGCTGGATCAAACGAATTTTCAAAGCACTGTTGATGCTGGTTGTCTTGTTAGCCGCAGGGTTTGGCTGGTGGGTGTTTCATACTCAGCCCATGTATGACGGGCAGCTCAGAAGCGAAGGCTTGAAAGGTCCAGTCAACATCAAGCGTGATGCCGCCGATGTGGTGCACCTCTTTGCGCAAAGTGACCGTGATGCGGCATTCGCTCTTGGCTTTGCCCATGCACAAGACCGCAGTTGGCAGCTCGAGTTCAACCGCCGCATCATGCAAGGCGAGTTGTCTGAAATTTTGGGCGAAACCACCTTGCCCACTGACAAACTCATGCGCACCTTGGGGCTGATGCAAGCCGCGCAAAAGCAGCTCGAACTTTTGCCAGCTGATGTGCGCGAACAATTGCAGGCTTACAGCGATGGCATCAACGCCTTTCATGCCAACCGTCCACAAGGTTTGCCTCCAGAGTTTGCGCTGATGCGTACGCAGCCGGGCGGCAAAAAAGGTGTGGCATGGCAGCCCGTCAACAGCGTGGCATGGTCGCTGGTCATGGCGCTTGATTTGGGTGGCAACTGGGGCAACGAGTTTGCGCGTTTAGCTGCCGCACGCAAGCTAAGCACCGAGCAGCTGTGGGATCTTTATCCGCCTTATCCCGGCGAAAAGCCAGCTTCGGCCGTAGACCTGGCCAAGCTCTACCGAGACTTGGGCGTGTACAAAAACGATGCAGGTTTGAAAACATCTTTTTCTCTCCCCATCATTGGCGAGCCCGGCTTTAACGAAGGCCGAGGCAGCAACAACTGGGTGGTGGCAGGCTCACACACCACCACTGGTAAACCGCTATTGGCCAATGACCCGCACCTCGCTTTGAGTGCACCGGCCATTTGGTATTACGCCCATTTGAAAACCCCCAACACCGATGTGATGGGAGCTAGCTTGCCCGGCTTGCCCTTTGTGGTGCTGGGACGCAATGCGCATGTGGCATGGGGCTTCACCAACACAGGCCCTGATGTGCAAGATTTGTATCTTGAGCAAATCGATGCAGCCAACCCTACGCGCTACAAAACGCCCACAGGCTGGCAAGCGTTTGACACTCGCAGCGAGACCATCGCCGTCAAAGGCAAGCCTGATGTCACGCATGTGGTGCGCAGCACGCGCCATGGCCCCGTCATCAGCGATGCACAAGCCGTGCATGCGGAAGTGTTGGACATGTCGCGCTTTGTGTTGGCCTTGCGCTGGAGCGCATTGGATGCCGACAACCGCACCTTGGTCGGTGGCCTCAAAGCGCAGCAAGCGCAAAGCGTGGCCGACTTGCTGAAAGCCTATGGCGACAACCATTCGCCCACGCAGAACATCGTCATGGCCGACACCCAAGGCAACATTGCCTACAAGGCGGCGGGTCGTGTGCCGGTGCGCAGCGCGGCCAACGACATTCGAGGCGTTGCCCCCGCTCCCGGCTGGGATGCGCGCTACGACTGGACTGGCTGGATCGCATATGCCGACATGCCTGCAGACGACGGCAAAAAAGGCTGGGTGTCCACTGCCAACCAGCGCATCACGCCGCCCAACTACCCGCACTTCTTGGGTCAAGACTGGAACACGCCGCACCGCTTTGAGCGTATTGAGCAAGTGCTCAAAGCCAAGCCGCAACACAGCTTCAAAGACATGCAGGCTTTGCAAAACGACACGCTGTCCTTGTCCACACTGACGCTGTTGCCCGTGCTCAAAGCCACATCGTCGCAACATCCACTGGCAGCCAAAGCGCTGCAAACCTTAGAAGGTTTTGATGGCCGAATGGATGCCGACAAAGCAGCGCCACTCCTCTTCGCGGTGTGGTCCGATGAACTCACGCGTGGTTTGGTAGAGCCCAAGCTGGGTGCTGATGTGTTCAAAGCGCAATACGGCAAGCGCCATTTCAGACTGCTGCTGGAAAACGTCATGCAGCAACCCAACAGCCCTTGGTGCGCACCCAAAACGTGTGCCGAGCAATCCACAGCCGCCCTAGACCGTGCGCTTGACCGCATTGTCACCATGCAAGGGAAAACGCCCGCGAGTTGGAAATGGGGTGAGGCGCATTTGGCGCTCAGCACCCACAAGCCATTTGGCCAAGTGCCCGTGCTGCGGGATTGGTTCAGCGTGCGCACGCCCTCGGATGGCGACTTGTTCACCGTCAACGTGGGCCAGTACTGGGCGGGCGAAAAATACCTGCCATTCGCCAACCGTCATGCCGCCTCGTTGCGCGTGGTGTACGACTTGTCAGACCTTGAGCAATCGCAGTTCATCTACCAAACAGGCCAAAGCGGCTTGGTCTGGTCCGACCAGTACAGCAACATGAAAAACGAATGGGCTGCTGGCAAATACCGACCCTTGCGCAGCAAGCCAGAGGCTTGGGTGCATGAGCTGGTTTTGACGCCTTAATGCGGTACCTCTAGCCCTCGCGGGGACTTTGCCGCGAGGGGCCAAAACCGCTGCCAGAAGCGGAGACAATATTGCCATGCCCAAGTTAGACATCCTCCGATTCCCCGACCCCAAGCTCCACACTGTCGCCAAGCCCGTCAAAGAAATTGACGCGCGCATCAAGACCCTGATTGCCGACATGCTGGAAACCATGTACGACGCCAATGGCATCGGCCTAGCCGCTACGCAAGTGGATGTGCACGAGCGCTTGGTGGTGATTGACACCTCTGAAGAGCGCGACGAGCCCATGGTGCTTATCAACCCCGAAATCACGTGGATGGGTGACGAGCGCGTCAAGGGTGACGAAGGCTGCTTGTCTGTGCCCGGCATTTACGACGGCGTGGAACGCGCCACGCATGTGAAGGTGAAGGCCCTCGACGAGCACGGCAAAGAACGCACCATCGAAGCCGAAGGTTTGTTGGCCGTGTGCATTCAGCACGAACTCGACCACTTGCTGGGCAAAGTGTTTGTGGAATACCTCTCGCCCTTGAAGCGCAACCGCATCAAAACCAAATTGCTCAAAGCTTTGCGTGACGACGAATAAATGAGTGATTCGCTTCGCGTCATCTTTGCCGGCACGCCCGAATTTGCGGCCGAGGCCTTGGCCAAAATTTTGGCCGCTGGCCACACCGTGCCCTTGGTGCTGACCCAGCCCGACCGCCCCGCCGGTCGCGGCATGAAGCTGCAAGCCTCGGCGGTCAAACAACTGGCCGTGCAACACAACATCCCTGTGGCGCAACCTTTGAGCCTGCGCCTCGATGGCAAATACCCAGACGATGCAGCCGCTGCACAAGCGGCCATTGCTGAAGCCAAAGCCGATGTGATGGTGGTGGCCGCCTATGGCCTCATCTTGCCGCAGTGGACGTTGGATGCGCCGCGCTTGGGCTGCCTCAACATTCATGCATCGCTCTTGCCACGATGGCGTGGTGCTGCACCCATTCACCGCGCCATTGAAGCGGGTGACGCGCAAACGGGCGTGGTCATCATGCAGATGGATGCAGGCCTCGACACCGGCGACATGCTGCTGACCGATGTGCTCGACATCGCCGCAGACGACACCACCGCCAGCCTGCACGACCGCTTGGCCGACATGGGCGGCGCATTGGTGGTGCGTGCGTTGGCCGATGCACAAGCGGGCAAATTGCAACCGCGCAAGCAGCCCGAGGCTGGCATCACCTACGCCCACAAAATTGAAAAAGCCGAAGCCGCTGTGGATTGGTTGCAGCCTGCCGACGCGATTGGCCGACGCGTGCGCGCGTTCAACCCTTTCCCCGCCGCCTCGGCGCAGCTGGGTGCAGACGTCATCAAACTGTGGCGCGCCACAGTAGAAAACACCGCACATCAAAAACCAGCAGGCACGGTGATCAGTGCCGATGAGCACGGCGTGCGCGTGGCCTGTGGCCAAGGCGTGTTGTGCGTGACCGAGCTGCAACGCGCAGGCGGCAAGCGCTTGAACGCGGCCGACTTTTTGCGTGGCTTCCCCCTCACTGCTGGCCAATGTTTTGAGCCACACACTGCTCACAAAACCAGCTGATGTTTTGGGACCGCACGCTTTACCAACACCCTGAGTTCAAACAGGGCGCACGTCATTTGGCCCCGCAAGCGGTGGGGCAAATTCCGTGGGCGTTGATGACGGGCGTGGCCTTGGTCAATTCAGGTCTGAGCTTGTTTGAATCGGTGTTCATGACCTTGATGGTCTACGCGGGCAGTGCGCAGTTAGCGGCCACGCCGCTCATCATGGCCGGTGCACCTGCGTGGGTGGTGTTGATCACTGCGTTTTGTGTGAACTTGCGCTTTGTGGTGTTTAGCTTGCACATGCGCGGCTACCTCATGCACCTGTCGCGCTTTCGCCGCATCATGATGGGTTACTACAACACGGACTTGTCCTATGTGCTGTTCACCCAACGCTTTGCGCATCCTGCATCGTCTGCACCAGACCGTTTGGCGCAAGAGGCCTTTTTCGCAGGGATGAACTTTGCGTATTGGACGGGCTGGATGACGTTTTGCTTGATCGGCATTGGCTTGGCCAACGCCATTCCACCCGCGTGGGGTTTGGGCTTTGCCGGCATCTTGTGTTTGCTGGCCATTCAGTGCTCGTTGGCCAGCTCGCGCTTGCGCGTGTTGTCGGCCATCGTGGCGGGTGCGGTGGCGGTGCTGTCGTATGCCTTGCCTTTGAAGCTCAACATCGTGTTGGCCATCGCGGTCGCCGTGGTGGCGTGCTTGATGGCAGAACAACTCAAAGCTTTGAAAGCGAGCGACGCATGAGTGGTATCGAAGCCAACATCACCGATGTGTGGACGCTGCTGGTCATCGTGGGCTTGGCGGTGATCACGGCTGTGTCGCGCAGCTTCTTCTTTTTGAGCAACCGCGAATGGCACTTGCCCCACTGGGCGCAGCGCGGCCTGCAATACGCACCCATCGCTGCACTGTCAGCCGTGGTCGTGCCCGAAATTGTGATGACGCAAGGCGAGCTGATTGCCACTTGGCAAGACGCCCGCATCTTTGCGGCAGCAGTGGGTGTGGCGGTGTACTTTGCCAAACGCAATGTGTTGCTCACCATCGTGTTTGGCATGGGCGTTTACTTGCCCTTGCACTTGGGGCTTGGCTGGTAATTAGCCGCGCACAAACAGTGTGACGAGTTCGTCTGGCCCCACTTGGCGGCTCCAGTGGCCGTGCACCTTGGCGTCAAACGTAGCGCCTGCGGGCAACACATCGGCTGAGTAAAAGTGCTCGCCTGGGCCGAAGACGCGCGACGTGCCGTCTTGCAAAAAGATTTCCATCTGACCTTCCAACACAAACAACCACTGCGGGTTGTCGGTGCAATGAAAGTCGCTGCGAAACCCCACAGGGCTGCGGCGCAGCTGCATGCCGCCGCTGGGCATGAGGGGCGACAAACGCGCTTGTGGTTTGCCTTCGGTGAGTTCCACCGTTTCTTCGCGGAAACGCGCGAAGCCGTCGGTGTCGGTGAAGAGGATGACTTTGTTGAATGTGCTCATAGACACGACTGTAGCAAGAGATTCAGCCGATGCTTCATGCACTTTCAGAATACATTTTTTGGATCAAGTCTGAGTATTTCTCAATGACCAGTTTTCTCTTGAGCTTCATGGTCGGCGTGACTTCTTCGTCCTCTGGACTTAGTTTTTTACTCAACAAAAAGAACTTTTTGATTTGCTCAACGCGCGCAAATTTTTGATTCACCTGATCGACTTCAGATTGAATGAGCTCAGTGATTTCTGCGGCTTGCGTCAGGCTCTCGTAGTTGGTAAAGCCAATGTCGTGAGACTGTGCGTATTGCTCGACGTTGTCATGGTCCACCATGATGATGGCCGTGAGATAAGGCAAGCGGTCGCCCACAATGACTGCATCCGTGATGTAGGGTGAAGCTTTCAACTCGTTTTCAAGTTCACTGGGCGTGATGTTCTTTCCGCCTGCCGTGATGATGATGTCTTTCATCCGGTCTGTGATGGAGAAGAAGCCTTGCGCATCCATGGTTCCCACGTCACCCGTGTGCATCCAACCTTCAGAATCAAAGACCTCCTTGGTTTTTTCAGGCAGATTGAGGTAGCCAGAAAAAATATTTGGCCCTCTGATCAGGATTTCACCAGTCTCAGGATCAAGCTTCATTTCATTGTGCGGTGAAGGCACGCCAATAGAGCCAAGTTTGATAAAGCCAGGGTAGTTGGCACACGACCCGCCACATGTTTCGGTCATGCCCCAAATTTCAAACATAGGCACGCCAAGTGCAAAGAACCAACGCAGGATTTTTGGCGAAATAGGTGCTGCCCCGCTCAGTAAAAAGCGCGCCTTATCAATGCCAAGCGATTTCCGCACATTGGCAAGTACAAGCCACTGAGCCACGCGATAGGCCAGACGTTGGTGAAGCGCAATGGGGCGTCCATCCAGAAACTGGTTTGCGATATTTGTGCCGAGTTCGATGGCCCAGTGAAACATGATCTGCTCGAACTTTGTCGATTCTTTCAGCGACAAATACACACCCGACTGAAACTTTTCCCACACGCGAGGAACGGCCAGAATGATGGTGGGTGAAATCTCGCGAATATTCTCTGGAACAGTTTCAGGGTTTTCAACAAAGTTAATCTTTGTTCCCGTGTACATGCAGACGAATGCGCCGCCCACGCGTTCGGCAATATGGCACAGCGGCAAAAAGCACATGCGCTCATCTTGTGGTGTTTGCGCAATGATTTGTGTGTGCCCACGAATGGCGTACACCAAGCCCGCATGATGGTGCATGGCGCCTTTTGGCTTGCCAGTCGTACCCGATGTGTAGACCAAAATTGCCAAGTGCTCTGGCGATGATGCTTCTCTGATGGTGTCGAGGCAATGGGGGTCGAGTGCCATGGCTTTTGCACCCAGTTGCCGCAATGCTTCAAGCGACAAAACTTGTGGGTGCTCAAAATGGCGCAGGCCTTTGTCATCCAACACGATGATTTTGATCAGGTGCGGGAGGTCGGGTAAGACTTCGAGTACTTTGTCGAGCTGTTCTTCGTCTTCAACAAACAAAAAGCGACTTTCGCTATCGCTCAGGATGTAGTGCACCTGTGATGCAGCATCAGTGGGGTAGATGCCGGCTGAAGTGCCGCCCAAACTGAGGATGGCTAAATCAGCCCAAAGCCATTCAGCCCGTGTGTTGGCCAAAATCGAAACGCGATCTTGAACTTGCATGCCAAGGGCATGCAAACCCATGGCTATTTCTTTGACGATTTCACCCGTTTCATGCCATGTCCACGCGTGCCAAATGCCCAACTCTTTTTGGCGCAACCACACATCGTTTTTTCGTGCCGCGACCGCGTTCCAAAACAGGGCCTGAACTGTGTCGCCTGCCAAGGGCGGAGCCGTGTGTTTTTCTGCGCGAGCAAATTCAGCGTCAATTTGCCAGAGGTAACGCATCAAAGCTCTCCCGTTTCAGATAAGTCGTGAATAGGTGGTTCATAGAGTTAAACAAAAATCAGCGCCAAGTTTTCTTCTTTTTCCATCGGCGTTCCGTGCGAACGCCTTCTTGCTTGATGCCGAGGTAAAACTCTTGGATGTCATCTTTTTCCATCAAACGCGCGCAAGTGTCTTGCATCACGATTCGACCGTTCTCCATGATGTATCCGAAGTCTGCGGTTTGGAGCGCAATCCGAGCATTCTGTTCAACCAAGAGGATGGACCTACCGCTGTCTCGATTGATCATTCGAATGATGTCGAAAATTTCTTTGGTCAATTTAGGACTTAAGCCAAGACTGGGCTCGTCCATCAAAATCATTTGTGGGTTTGCCAGCAAGGCTCTCGCAATCGCCAACATTTGTTGCTGACCGCCCGACAGTAGGCCAGCAGGTTGGGTTTCACGCTCTTTCAAAATAGGGAAATACCGATAAGCCTGCTCTAAATCGCGTTCAACGCCATCGCGATCGTTTCTTGTGTAAGCGCCCATCATCAGGTTTTCATAGACCGTGAGCAACGGGAACACTTCTCGTCCCTCAGGCACATGGCTGAGCCCCTTTTTGACAAGGTCTGAAGACTCCACGCCAGTGATGTCTTCATTGGCAAATTCGACCGTGCCTCTGACTGGATCCAAAATGCCAGAGATGGTTTTCAACAAGGTCGTTTTACCAGCGCCGTTTGAGCCGAGCAGTGTGACGATTTGACCTTGCTTAACTTCGAGGCTCACCCCGCGAATCGCTTTGATGGGGCCGTAGGCGCTCTCAATATTGGTCAGTCTCAGAAGTGCAGAACTTGAGTCTGAAGCGGTCGATGCCGCTGTTTTAGGCATGGTCGTTGGCATATCAGTCATGTCCATCCTCATCTTCTGCACCAATGTATGCCTTGATCACTTCAGGGTGGCTTTGCACCTCGGCCGATGTGCCAATCGCGATGACTTGCCCTTGGTTCATGGCAACCACACGGTTGGAGACGCGAGACACCAATGACATGTCGTGCTCGACCATGACAACGGTGATGCCTAAGTCATTGACCAAGTCCTTGATCCAAAACGCCATCTCTTCGGTTTCTTCGGGGTTCAAGCCAGACGATGGTTCATCAAGCAGCAACAGCTTTGGGTTCATGCTGAGCGCACGTCCCAACTCAACAACTTTTCGGATGCCGTAGGGCAGGCCCGAGACAAAGCTATCACGGTATTTTTGCAAACCAAGAAAGTCGATCACCTCCTCGATTCGCGCACGCGATGCAAGCTCTTCTTCACGGGTCGTTTTCAGGAACAAGAGATTGCTCAGCAGGCTGGTGCGATTCAAGCTGTGATGACCAATGAGCAAGTTTTGCAAAACGGTTGCATGTTCAAACAATTCAATGTTTTGAAAGGTGCGCGCAATGCCCAGATTTGCAATTTTGTGTGGGGGCGTTTCACCGAGATCAACGCCCTCAAAAAATAGCTGCCCGCTGCTTTGCGGATAGATGCGACTGATCACGTTGAATAACGTCGACTTGCCTGCACCATTGGGTCCGATGATGGTGAGTACCTCACCCTGAACAACATCAAAGCTCACCTGGTCAACAGCCACCAAGCCGCCGAATCGTCGGGTGATGTCTTTAACCTTTAACAATGTCTGCGTCATAGATGGCTCACTTCAGACGATCAGATTTTTGGAATGACTTTTGTCGCTTAAACATGCCATCGCGATAAAAGGGAAAGATTTGGAAATAGGTTCGAACTTTGACCCAGCGCCCATACAAGCCCATAGGTTCAAACAGAACAAAGCAAATCAGGATGACGCCATAGATGACGTTTTGCAACCCGGCTGCGTTGGCCATAAATACTGGCAGCAAGTCTTTCAGGTTGGCAATCAGAGGCGGCATGATGATGATGAAAATTGCCCCAAAGAAAATGCCATGAATACTGGCCAGGCCACCAATGATGACCATCAACACAAAATCCAGAGACAAGAATAGATTGAAGTTTTCAGGCGAGATGAATCGCAGGTAATGCGCGTACATCGCGCCACCTACGCCAGTAAATCCAGCGGAAAGCATGAATGCAATGATCTTGTAGCGCCCCACATGGATGCCCATGCTCTGTGCAGATATTTCGGAATCGCGAATGGCAATGAATGCACGTCCCGTTGCGCTACGCAATAAATTAATGGTTAACAAAGTTGCCACCACCACCACGCCAAGGACGAGATAGAAAAATGAGATTTGTGTGTTGAACACAATTCCAAATATTTGCGCTGGCTTAACAGCCAGACCCGACGTGCCATTGGTAAACGACTCCCACTTGACGAACACTTCCTCAACAATGAGTCCAAGTGCCAGTGTGGCAACGCCTAGAAAAATCCCCTTCACTCTCAGCGCAGGCAAGGCAATCAAGGCGCCAAGAATGACATTCACCAGAATGGACAAACTCAGCGCCGCAAAAAATGGCCATCCTTGATTGGTGAAGAAGGCTTGAACAAATGCACCCAAGCCAAAAAAAGCAGCATGGCCAAATGACAGCTGCCCTGTGTAGCCAAGGAGGATCATGGTGCCGAAGCCAACCAATGAATAAATCAGGATGATGTTGATTTGTGCCATCCAAAACTCGCTCACGACGAGCGGGCACAAAACCAAACTCAACAGCAACAAGCCGTACCAAAAAGCTTGCCCCTCGTGTTTAACGACATTGATGTCTTGGGCGTAGCTGGTTTTAAAAATGAATCTCATGCTTAGACTTTCTTGCGCGTGCGTTCGCCCAACAATCCTTCGGGATACAGAAGCAAAACAAGCAGCATCACAACGTAAGCGGAGACCTCTTTAAATCCTTCTGGCAGATAAAAGCCAGAAAAGGCTTCTACCAAGCCAATGATGATGCCGCCCAAGATGGCGCCAGGCAAACTGGTAAACCCACCCACCACAGCTGCAGGTAAAGCTTTGAGACCGATGAAGCCCATGTTGACGTGGATGAACGTGATGGGCGCAAGCAAAATGCCGGCGAGACATGCAAGGGCTGCCGCCATACTCCAGACCAAACCATTGATGCGTTTCACAGGAATGCCCATGTAATGCGCGGCCAGCTGATTTTGCGAAGTTGCTCGCATTGCGATGCCAACTTTGCTGAAGCGAAACATCAAATACAAGAACAGGCTCACAAGGACCGTCGCACCAATGACAATCAGATGGTCATACGAAATGACAGCGCCTCCCACGTCAAGGACTTTGCCCGCATACGGAACTTCTAAGGTGTGCGTTTCAGTTCCGATTTCTGGAGCCATGGCTATTAAACCCCTGGCAACATACCCTAGCCCAAGCGTGATCAAGACAATCGCTAGAGAGGTTTGACCCAGAACGGGGCGTATGACCATGCGCTCGAGCATCAGCCCAATCAGGGCCAGCGCCACAACTGCGGTTAGAACTGCAAAGCCATAAGAAAAGCCAAGAAACTTTGTTAACAGCAGGGCGCCAAATGCCCCCACCATCATTAGCTCACCTTGGGCAAAACTAATTGTTTCGGTCGCTTTGTAAATCAGCACAAAGCCTAGAGCGATAAGACCGTAAATACAGCCCTGAGAAATGCCACCAAAAACCAGTTGCAACATGGCGCTCATTCATAAAAATAAAACGTAGCTTTAGCTAGGAGCCCTCATAAAGGGCTCCTAGCCAACCAAGGTAGCGGTGAATTACTTCACTTCAACCCAACGGCCATTTTGGATTTGTGCAATCGCAGAGAAGCTAGAGCCGAGATGGTTCTTGTCTGAGAATTGAACCGTCGGCACGCCCAAGTTATTGGTTTGTGGGCCCATCGTTTCAAGTGCTTTCACCAACGTCTCGGTTGTCAAATTGGCGCCGGCTTTGTCCATGCCTCTGCTGAGCAACTCGATGATCCAATACCCGTAGAGTGAAAACAATTGTGGGTCCGAACCATATTTGGTTTTGTAGTTGGCAGCCCAAGTTCGGACGTTTTCATTGCTTGAATCAGCATAAGGAATGCCTGCTGAATACACAGCGTAGAAACCGTTCACAGCCTCTTTGCCCAACATGGGGACGAGTTCTGTGTAGGCGCCAATCGAACCCATGAATGTTGGGTTGAAACCCGTTTTACGTGCTTCAGCAATAGCGCCGGGTGTTTCGCGAATCAGTGTGCCCATGCCGACGAAGTCGCAGTTGGCGTTCTTGAGCTTCACGATCTGTGAGGAAAAGTCAGTTGCGCCGCGCTTGTACGTTGTTGTCTCACTGATGGGCACGTTGATGGATTTGAGTCCGTCAGTCACGCCACGTGCAACCTCCAAACCAAACTCGTCGTCTTGATGCAAGATGCAGGCCTTTTTGGCATTGACTTTCTTGAAGAGCACCGGTGCATGCTCTTTCATCGAGCCATAGTAGTCATCCAAAATTGCAAACTTCAATTTGTTGACTGGCTCAAACATGTCGCGCGCCCCTGTGAGCGGCGCAAAGTTCATCACGTTCTTTTCAAATTGCACAGGCATGGCGGCGTTATTGACGACAGTGCCAATCGTGCCTGCGACCACAAACACCTTGTCTTGGTTGACGAGCTTTTGCGCAACTTGAACGGCTTTGGTTGGGTTGTATGCAGAGTCTTCAACGATCACTTTCAGCTTGCGACCGTTGATGCCGCCTTTGGCGTTAATTTCGTCGGCGCGCATTTGCATGCCTGCTGCGGCCATTTTGCTAAAGCCCGCCAATGGGCCTGACAAATCTTGAATGCTGCCAATCAAAATCTCGTTGGAGCTGACGCCTTGACTTTGGGCATGGGCAGAAAGACTTGCGCCCCCTAACAACACTGAAACAGCAGTCACAATAAAACCGTTTTTAATTCGCATCGTCGCATCCTTAAAGTGGTAGGTGGAGAACCATATCTCCTAGGTCTGCACTATAGGTAGAAGTGTTCGCCAGCAAACACGAATACGACTAGGACTTACACCTAGCGAAATGAAAAAATAGACCCAGATGGCAAAGTGGTTAAGTGACTTGTTCACTCACGCATTCACAATCAAAATTTCACAAGGAAGACACACATGAGCCAAGTAGCAATCGTCACAGGTGCCAGTTCTGGCATTGGCAAAGCATGCGCGTTGGCGTTGTTGGCCGAAGGCTGGAAAGTGGTGTTGGTGGGGCGTCGTGCTGATGCGTTGCAAGCTACGGTGCAAGCTGCGGGTGCAAACGTCAGCAATGCTTTGGCTGTGCCCTGCGATGTGAGCAACGAAGACGATGTGGCCAAACTGTTTGAGCAGGTGCGCGTGAACTACGGCCGCTTGGATTTGTTGTTCAACAACGCGGGCATCTTTTTGCCCGCCACCATGCCCGGTGATTTGTCGGGCGAAGACTGGCGTAAATCAGTGGATGTGAATTTCAACGGCGCGTTTTATTGCCTCTCGCACGCGTTCAAGTTGATGAAAGATCAGAGCCCACAGGGCGGTCGCATCATCAACAACGGGTCGATTTCGGCGCATGCGCCGCGCCCCGGTTCGATTGCCTACACGGCTACCAAGCACGCCATCACGGGCATGACCAAAGCGGCCGCGCTCGATGGCCGTGCGTTTGACATTGCGGTGGGCCAGATTGACATTGGCAACGTGGCCAGCGACATGACCGAGAAGTTCGCCGCTGGCGCTTTGCAGGCCGATGGCAGCGTGAAGCCCGAAGCCCGCATGGACATGCAGGGCGTGGTCGACAGCTTCATGGCCATGGCCCGTTTGCCGTTAACGGCCAATGTGCTGTTTATGACGGTCATGGCGACCAAGATGCCGTTTGTGGGGCGTGGTTAAGCGCTTGCCGAGGGCGGCTTGGGTTGCCAATTTCGCGCAAGGCTGAACTTTTAGAATAGCGGTAGTTTTTACTTTTACCGCTTACATCCATGAACGTCATTCGCTTCTCTGATTTGTGCGCCAACGGCTCGGCCAAAGGCAAACGTGTTTTCATCCGCGCCGACCTCAACGTGCCGCAAGACGATGATGGCCAGATCACCGAAGACACGCGTATCCGCGCTAGCGTGCCAGCCATTCGCATGGCGCTCGAAGTGGGCGCTGCGGTGATGGTTACATCTCACTTGGGCCGCCCCACTGAAGGCGAATTCAAACCCGAAGACTCACTGGCCCCGGTGGCCGAACGTTTGAGCGAGTTGCTGGGCCGCCGCGTGCCGCTGATTTCCAACTGGGTGGATGGTGTGGACGTTGGGCCAGGCCAAGTAGTGCTGCTCGAAAACTGCCGAGTTAACAAAGGCGAGAAAAAGAACAACGACGAATTGGCCCGCAAGCTGGGCGCGCTGTGCGACATTTTTGTGCACGACGCCTTTGGCACATCGCACCGCGCCGAAGGCACAACCTACGGCATCGCGCAATACGCGCCCGTGGCCTGTGCAGGCCCTTTGTTGGCGGCAGAGATTGACGCCATCACCAAGGCCCTAGCCAACCCCAAGCGCCCATTGGCCGCCATCGTGGCGGGCAGCAAGGTGTCCACCAAGCTGACCATCCTCAAGAGCTTGGCCAACAACGTGGACCAGCTCATCGTGGGCGGCGGCATTGCCAACACCTTCATGCTGGCCGCTGGCCTGAACATCGGCAAGAGCTTGGCCGAGCACGACTTGGTGGCTGAAGCCAAAGCGGTGATCGACATCATGAAAGCACGCGGTGCAGAAGTGCCAATCCCCACCGACGTGGTGACCGCAAAGACCTTTGCTGCTGACGCAGTGGCTACCGTCAAGAAAGCCACGGACGTGGCCGACGACGACATGATTTTGGACATCGGCCCAGAGACGGCAGCCAAGTTGGCCGAGCAGCTGATGAAAGCCGGCACGATTGTGTGGAACGGCCCTGTGGGCGTGTTTGAATTTGCTGCGTTTGAGAACGGCACAAAGACCATCGCACAAGCCATTGCCAATTCAAGCGCGTTCAGCATCGCTGGTGGCGGCGACACTTTGGCGGCCATTGCCAAGTACGGCATTGAAAAACAAGTGGGCTACATCTCTACGGGCGGCGGCGCTTTCTTGGAAGTGCTCGAAGGCAAGACCTTGCCCGCGTTTGAAATTTTGACCAAGCGCGCTGCGGGTTAATCAAGCCTAATCGCTCAAAACAAAAGCCCCGCTGTCGTGATGACTGCGGGGCTTTTTGTTGGGAGTTTCAAACTCACCAAGCGCAAGCAAACGAAAACAATTGCCGGCTCATCGCGTCTTGACTCACAGGCCGCCAGCCTTCGGGCACGGGCAGGGCTTTGATGGGCGGGCCATTGCCCATTTTGTTGGGGTGGCTGGTGGCGCTGATGGTTCGGTATTTGCCTTCGGTGCAGTCGTAATCGATGTGCGATTTGACCGACTGCTGGCCTGTTTTGTCGGGACTGGTCAGGTCGTACACCACCGACACGCGGCGGTTATAGCCTAGCTTGGTGATGGCGGCTGAGTCGATGTAGACGGTGGCCACTTCGTTGCGCGTGACGGTGACCCACATGGCCTGAGCGGCAGCAGAGGCAAGCAACAGCAAAATAAAAGCAAGGCGTTTCATGGGTGTGAAGCGTACAAGAAAAAGCCCCGCAAATTCGTGTGAACTTGCGGGGCTTTGAATCTGGCGATTAGGCCTTCATTGCGCGAGGGCTAGTGACCTTGCCTTCGTATGTCATCCAGCTGTCGGTCTTGAAGTCATACAGCTTGCAGTCGCGAGCGGTTTGCACATACCAGCTCCAAGAGAAGGGCTGAACGATGATGCGTTCTGGCAGCAACTCTTCGAGTTTGTTTTGCGCTTGCTTCAGCTTGTACAGAGGAATGCTCATGTCCAAGTGGTGAGCGGTGTGCTCCATGATGTGGTGCATCAGCGCGCCGATGTTGAATGGGAAGGTCAAGTGCACGGTGGTCGACACAAAAGGCGATGCCTTAGACCAGCCGGTGCGCTCTTCGTGCCAAGACACGTCCACATGGGTGTGGTGCACGTACACCACGAAACCAATCATGGTCACCCAGAAGAAGAACGGAACCACAACGCCCATCAACAAGATATAGCCAATGGTTTGGCCTGTGGCCACTGCAGCCCACGCCATGACGCCAACCCAAGCAGCGCCGAAGACAGTGATGAGCCAGCAGTCTTTTGTGAAGATAGGGCGGCGTGTAGGCATGTTCTTCTCGTTGGGGAACACCATCTTGTTCCACCAGATTTCGATCATGTAGTACAGGCCAGGTGCCCAGCCGCTGCGGTAGACGCGGTCTTTGAGCTTTTGCATGGGGCTCAGCGCTTCAAATTCTTCGGGGGTGTAAGGGGCCCACACGAAGTCGAAGTTTTTGAGGTTGGTGTAACCGTGGTGCACCACGTTGTGGCCGATGTCCCACAGGCTGTAGGCGGTCAACGAAGGCAAGAAGGCAATGCGGCCCAACCACTTGTTGAGGTTGCGGTGAGGTGTGAGGCTTTGGTGGCAAGCGTCGTGGCCGATGATGAACAAACGACCGATGACGAAACCTGCTGCGCAGCCGCTCAAGAGCTTGGCCCACCAAGATTCAAACAAAACAGTACCGGCCATGAGAGCACCCCACAGCACGAGGTCAACGACGAGCATCACGATGGCGAGCATGGTGGTGCGCTCTGCCAAAGGAATCAACCACTCGCGCATGACTTTGCGGTGTGGCATGGGTTCGCCGGGGAGGATAGGTTGGATATGTGTGGTCATAGGAAGTGAATCTTAGGTGGCCGGTGCAGATGTGCACTGATTTGCATCAATTACTCCCACGATTATCGCCGCAGATGCCCAAAAAATGGGTGTTTACCCGTTGGTGAGCCAAGGCCATCGGGCATAAAAGAGACATAAAGGGTACGTCCACAAGGGTTTATGTGCTGAAAACCAACGCGAATGTGAGTTTCAAACATGTAAGAATGAAGAAAACAATAACCATCAGGAGACACGCACATGGCCCGTCACGCCACCAAAATTGTTGCCACCTTAGGCCCCGCTTCCAGCGACCCAGCTTTGCTGGAAGCCATGATCCGCGCCGGCGTCAACGTGGTGCGCCTCAATTTCAGCCACGGCAAAGCCCAAGACCACATTGACCGTGCACGACTCGTGCGCGAAGCGGCAGCCCGTGCAGGCCGCGAAGTGGCCATCATGGCCGACTTGCAAGGTCCAAAAATCCGCGTGGGCAAGTTTGTGGACGGTAAGGTCATGCTGGAGAACCGGCGATTTGCTGTTGCTCAACGACGGCTTGATTGTGTTGACCGTCGAGACCGTGCGCGGCGAGCAAGTGCACACCACAGTGAAGATTGGTGGCGAGTTGTCCAACAACAAAGGCATCAACAAACAAGGCGGTGGCTTGACTGCCCCAGCCCTGACGGGCAAAGACATGGAAGACATCAAAACCGCGATGAGCTTCCAAGCTGATTACCTAGCGGTGAGCTTCCCCAAAAACGCCACCGACATGGAAATGGCGCGCCAACTGGCCAACGTGGCTGGCGCTGAATACAAACACAAGCCGGGCTTGATTGCCAAGATTGAACGTGCCGAGGCCATCCCGTTGCTAGAAGAAATTTTGCGCGCCAGCGACGGCATCATGGTGGCGCGTGGCGACTTGGCGGTGGAAGTTGGCAACGCGGCAGTGCCTGCGCTGCAAAAACGCATGATCAAGTTGGCGCGTCAGCACGACAAAGTGGTGATCACCGCGACGCAAATGATGGAAAGCATGATCACCAACCCAGTGCCCACACGCGCCGAGGTGAGTGACGTGGCCAACGCCGTGATTGACGGCACAGATGCCGTCATGCTCAGTGCCGAAACCGCTGCTGGCAAGTACCCACTGGAAACCGTGGAAGAAATGTCCAAGATTTGCGCGGCTGCCGAGGCCGCCGAGGACGTGGAACTGGACGCCGATTTCAAAGGCCAAACCTTCACCCGCATTGATCAAACCATCGCGATGGGTGCTTTGTTCACCGCCCACCACTTGGGCGCGAAGGATGGGCACGCCCGGCGGTACGAACATGTTGCGTATTTGCGAAGTTCGCTAAGCGCTCCGGCCCTCAGCCAAACCCCAAATCCACAGCTGGCGGGCTTTGCCGCCTGTCAGCTGGGTGCGATGCTGCGGCCTTTAAAATTGGCAGCAGTTACATCAGTTTTTAATTTTTGAGGATTTCCCCATGGCACTCGTATCGATGCGCGAACTTCTGGACCACGCTGCAGAGCACGGTTACGGCATTCCAGCTTTCAACGTCAACAACTTGGAACAAGTGCAAGCCGTCATGGCCGCTGCTGACGCTGTGGGCGCGCCCGTCATCTTGCAAGCCAGCGCTGGCGCACGCAAATACGCGGGTGAGCCTTTCATCAAGCATTTGATCCAAGCCGCTACCGAGGCCTATCCACACATTCCTTTGGTCATGCACCAAGACCACGGCACATCGCCCAAGATTTGCCAAGGCGCGATTGACCTTGGCTTTGGCTCCGTCATGATGGACGGCTCGTTGATGGAAGACGGCAAAACGCCTTCTAGCTTTGAGTACAACGTGCAAGTCACCCAACAAGTGGTGGCCATGGCGCACAAAGTGGGCGTGTCGGTTGAAGGCGAATTGGGTTGCTTGGGCAACTTGGAAACTGGCGAAGCCGGTGAAGAAGACGGCATCGGTGCCGTGGGCAAACTCGACCACAGCCAAATGTTGACCGACCCAGAAGAAGCGGCACAGTTTGTCAAAGCCACGCAGCTCGATGCTTTGGCCATCGCCATCGGTACCAGCCACGGCGCATACAAGTTCACACGCGAGCCTACCGGCGACATCTTGGCCATCAGCCGCGTCAAAGAAATTCACGCACGCATCCCCAACACGCACTTGGTCATGCACGGCTCAAGCAGCGTGCCGCAAGACCTGTTGGCCATCATCAACCAATACGGCGGCAACATGAAAACGACGTTTGGCGTGCCTGTGTCTGAAATTCAAGAAGCCATCAAGCACGGCGTGCGCAAGATCAACATCGACACCGACATCCGTTTGGCCATGACCGCTGCAGTGCGCAAGTTCTTGTTTGAAAACCCAGACAAGTTTGACGCCCGCGAATGGCTCAAGCCTGCTCGCGAAGCCGCGATGAACATCTGCAAACAACGCTATTTGGAATTCGGTTGCGAAGGCCAAGGTGCGAAGGTCAAGGGCGACAGCCTCTCTGTGGTGGCGGCCAAGTACGCCAAGGGCGAACTCGCTCAGTTGGTGAAGTAATACATGACCGCTCTGCACACCTCTGCGCTCACTTCTTTGCCTTTGCTCGCACGCGGCAAAGTGCGCGACAACTACGCCGTGGGCGACGACCGCATCTTGATGGTGGCCTCAGACCGCATCAGCGCGTTTGACGTCATCATGGGCGAGCCCATTCCCGGCAAAGGCGAGTTGCTCACGCAAATGGCCTTGTTCTGGTTCGACAAACTCGGCCCCAAAGGCCTGAACATCTGCCCCATCCACCTGACCGGCGATGCCCCTGAGAGCGTGGTGTCGGCAGAGGAGGTGCCGCAAGTCAAAGGCCGCTCCATGCTGGTCAAGCGTTTGAAGCCCATCCCGGTCGAGGCCGTGGTGCGTGGCTACCTGGCGGGCAGCGGTTGGAAGGAATACCAGGAGAACCGGCAGGTCTGCGGTGTGCCGCTGCCTGAAGGCCTGCAAAACGCCAGCAAGCTGCCTGACCCCATTTACACACCTGCTGCCAAGGCCGCTGTGGGTGACCATGATGAAAACATCACCTTTGAGCGCACGGTAGAGATGATCGGCCTGGACCTGGCCACCCGCATCCGCGACATCAGCATCGCGATCTACAAGGCAGCCTCGGAGATTGCCCTGACCAAGGGCATCATCATTGCCGATACCAAGTTTGAGTTTGGCCTGGATGCCGACGGCACCCTGACGCTGATGGACGAGGTGCTGACGCCAGATTCCTCGCGCTTCTGGCCACTCGAAAGTTACGAGGCGGGTACCAATCCCCCCAGCTACGACAAGCAATTTGTGCGCGATTGGCTGGAAGCCGTGCAGGTCGATGGCAAGCCTTGGAGCAAAACGCCCCCCGCACCCCGGGTACCGCAGGCCGTGATTGTGAAAACAGCGGCCAAGTACCAGGAAGCCCTCACCCGGTTGACGCGCTAAAGAAAGACCACCAGCCATGCGCACCCGGATTCGTTATCTTCCACTGACCGAGGTTGTTGCAGGCATGGTGCTCGGTGTGCCGGCGCAAGTGATCGAGCAAGGGCGCTTGGGTCTGAGCTTTTCGGCGGGCCATGTCCTGACGGCAGAAAACGTGCGCCAGTTGATGGCCCACCATGCCGAGTACGTGGCGGT
>ERZ1034361.464-NODE-464-length-26205-cov-5.466013_pt1 | contig 26205 bp, 27 predicted proteins | sample MGYA00520617_ERZ1034361 | MGnify/ENA primary metagenome ERZ1034361 (study PRJEB33736, sample SAMEA104284507) | Azolla filiculoides | biome: Urban; feature: Water surface; material: Ditch water | place: Netherlands | collected 2015-10-28 | depth 0-0.1 m ...
TGGGTTGCAGGTCGAGAATGCGCTCGCGACCGGTTGTGGCAGCGCCGCCGGCTTGTTCGATCAGGAAGGCCATCGGGTTGGCTTCATATAAGAGGCGCAGTTTGCCACCCTGTTTGGCCATTTTAGCGTCGAGTGGGTACATGAACAGGCCGCCGCGCGAGAGGATACGATGGACATCGGCCACCATGGAAGCAACCCAGCGCATATTGAAGTCTTCGCCGCGTGGGCCTTCTTTACCGGCGAGGAGCTCGGCCACATAGCGTTGTACAGGTTCTTCCCAATGGCGCTGATTCGACATGTTGATGGCGAATTCACGCGTATCTTCCGGGACCTGCAGGTTTTCCTGGGTCAGGCGGAAGGTGCCGATCTCGCGATCCAGTGTGAATACGTGAACGCCGTGGCCAAAGGTCAGCACCAGCTGGGTGTTCGGGCCGTAGACCGCATAACCGGCAGCAACTTGGGTACAGCCCTTTTGCAGGAAGGCATCGCCATTGGCACAGTCGATGCCATCTGGGGCACGCAGCACCGAGAAGATGGTGCCAACTGAAATGTTGACATCAATATTAGAGGAGCCATCGAGTGGATCGAATACCAGCAGGTACTCGCCCTTCGGGTAGCGGTTCGGAATACAGAAGGGTAGATCCATCTCTTCCGAGGCCATGGCGGCTAGGTGGCCCCCCCATTCATTGGCATCCAGCAGGATTTCGTTGGAGATCACATCCAGCTTCTTCTGCACTTCACCTTGCACGTTATCGGTGCCGGCAGTGCCCATGGCATCTCCGAGGTTGCCCTTGCCGATGGCAATGGCAATGGCTTTGCAGGCACGGGCGACCACTTCGATGAGCAGGCGCAGGTTCGGGTCCAGTGTTTTGGATTCGCGTTGTTGTTCGATCAGGAAGCGGGAAAGTGGGATGCGCATGTTGACGTTTTCGCTAATTAAATAGGGATGAGTGCAATTGTACTGGGTTCAACCCGCTTGATCACGCAACCACTGTTGCCAGGCTGTCCAAATACCGGGTGCGGCAGCGGCGTAGCCTAGGGGACTGAGCGATCCATCGTGTGTGGTTTGCTTAAGTACACTAGGTAGGCTCAAGCTGGAGCCGCCAGCCTCAGCCAGCAAAAGTCGACCAGTTGCGGCATCCCAGGGCATCTGCCCACCGTGGACATAGGCTTGGATCTGACCAGAGGCGAGGGCACACCATTCCAGCGTGCTGGCGCCCAGGCTGCGCCAACCGCGCCATGGGGCTGTTTGTTCATTACCTCGGGCGATACCGGCAGGTGAAATGTTGGCAATATTCTGGCGCAAGGCGGCAGGGAGATAAGTCATGTCGACACCGACAACGCATTCTTTAAGGCTTCTTGGTTCCGGGCTGAGTGTCAGACGGGCACCGTTACAGTAACTGCCACCACCCAATGAGACGTGCCAGCTTTTGTGCAAGGCGGGAGCAATCGTGGCGCCGAGTACAGTTACCCCTTGGTGCACCAAGGCCACTGAAATGGCAAACCAGGGCAGGCCGTTGGCAAAGTTGGTCGTGCCGTCAATCGGATCGGCAATCCAGAGTGAGCCCTTGCCCTTTTGGCAATCTTGCCAGAGCTCTTGTTGCAGATCGGCAGGCATTTCTTCACCCAGCAGCGGTGCCGGGTAAAGGGAGCTCAGAATGTTCGATAAGGCATTTTGCACGGCCAGGTCGGCGTCACTGAGCAAAGTACCATCGGATTTAGTACTGATCTGTGCATGTTCGAAGCGCGGAAGCACTTCACGAACAGCCAGTGCTTGTAGCGATTCTTTTAATTCAATGGCGCACGTTGCCCAGAAGGCGGTTTCAGAGATCAGAGGAGCGGACATGCGCTCTATAATAGCAACCATGGTGATTCCGCGTTTTTATGTGCCCCAGCCCCTGGCCGTCGGTCAGTGCGTCTCTCTGCCCGAAGCCGTGGCTAATCATGCCGTGCGCGTTTTGCGTTTGCAGCCGGGTGATCCGCTGGTGCTATTTAACGGCGCAGGTGGTGCTTATGCGGGTCGATTGGCTGAGCGTGAGATGGCAACTAACGTGCCGCCGCCTAAAAAACAACGTGATTCACGCAATAGTCGGCAGACCGTGGCTGATGTGATTCTGGATGAGTTCCAGCCTGATGATCGGGCGAGTAACCTGCAAGTGAGTTTGTGGCAGGGGGTTTCGGCAGCGGAGCGCATGGATTACACCTGGCAAAAATCAGTAGAGCTGGGTGTGCACCGTTGCGTGCCGATTGAAACCCGTCGTTGCATGACGCGTTTAGATGCCGCGCGTGCAGACAAACGCCATGCGCATTGGCAGGGCGTGATTGTGTCGGCAGCAGAGCAATGTGGGCTCAATCGATTGCCAGAATTGCTGCCAGTGCAGACGTTGACGCAGGCTTTGGCCATGTCAGTTGGCACCGGCGTGCGCGTCATGCTGGACCCGGATGCAACAGAAAGCTTCCCCGCATGGCTGGAGCGCCAGCAGGGGCTAACGGACCTCACCATTCTGATTGGGCCAGAGGGTGGTTTTGCGCCGGAAGAAATTACGGCGGCGCAGGCAGCCGGGTTTCAGTGTTTCCGATTGGGGCCGCGGGTCTTTAGAACAGAAACGGCTGGTCCCGTGGCGCTTGCGGTAACGCAGGCAATTGCCGGTGATCTGCGTTAATGTGCGGTAATATGCCACGCTTGAATTCTGCTGGCGGAGAGAGCCGTGCCTGATCCAAATTTCGTTGCCTGGTTCCGTTCGGTTGCCCCCTATATTAATAGCTTCCGAGGGAAGACCTTTGTTATTGCTGTTGGTGGCAAGGCGATTAGCGGCCCATTGGCCAAAACCTTTGCCTACGACATTAATTTGCTGGCTAGCCTAGGCATTCGCCTGGTGGTGGTTCATGGCGCACGCCCACAGATTGAAGAAGAGTTACGTGATCGTGGTCTGCCTTCAGTCTTTCATGGCAATTACCGGGTGACAGATGCCGATACGCTTGATTGCGTATTGCATGCAGTGGGCAGTGTTTATCTGGAAATTGAGGCGCTGCTCTCGCAAGGTTTGCCAAATACACCGATGGCAGGCAGCACGATCCGAGTTGTTGCAGGTAACTTCCTGACAGCGCGTCCCATGGGTGTGATCGACGGCGTCGATATGCAGTATGCCGGTATTGTCCGCAAAGTGGACGCAGACGGGATGCGTGCGCAGCACTCTCTGGGCAATATCGTTTTGCAATCCTGCGAGGGCGGAAGTCCATCCGGTGAAATATTTAATCTTGCGATGGAAGAAGTTGCGGAGGCTGTTGCTGTGGCGCTGCGCGCCGACAAGCTGATTTATATAGGCGATACCGCTGGTGCACTCGAAGCCGATGGCACCTTGATTGAGGAATTGACTACTGAAGGTGCCGATAAGCTGCTCAAACGCGCCGATTGGCTATCGCCAGATATGCGTCGCTTTTTGCCTTGTTCAATCCGCGCTTGTCGCGCCGGGGTAGGACGGGTACATCTGGTCGGCTATAACGATGATGGCTCGATGATTCTCGAGTTGTTTACCCATGATGGCGTGGGCACCATCATTACCCGGGACTCTCTGGATCGACTACGCGATGCGCGGCCAGATGACCTTGCTGGTCTACTAGGCATCATTGAACCGTTGGAGCAGGATGGCACGTTGGTGCCGCGCCCGCGTGAGCGCATCGAACAGGAAGTTGGCCAGTTTACGGTGCTGGAGCACGATAACGTGATCGTAGGTTGTGCAGCCTTGTATTTGCTGGATACTGAAAACGCCGAGCTGGCCTGCTTGGCCGTTGACGATGAACATCGTGAATGGGGCTATGGCGAACGTCTCATGCAGGCGATTGAAGCGCGTGCCCGTGCACAAAGCATCCGTCGGTTGTATGTGCTGACGACACGGACAGCGCACTGGTTTATCGAACGTGGCTATAAACCGGCAAAGGTAGAAGATCTGCCTGATCGCAAACGTGAGATGTACAACTATCAGCGCAACTCCAAAGTATTTGTGAAGAACCTCTAATAACGTCACCACAGGGAATATCAATATGGCGCGTACTGTTCAATGCATCAAACTGGGTAAGGAAGCTGAGGGGCTGGATTTTCCACCAGTACCAGGTGCCTTTGGTCAGAAACTGATGGCTTCGGTTTCTAAAGAAGCCTGGCAACAATGGGTAAAGCTGCAAACGATGATTATTAATGAGAACCGTCTGAATCTGTCGGACGTGCGCCATCGTGAATATTTGCGTGAGCAGTGCGAAAAGCATTTCTTTGGTGATGGCGCTGACCAGGTTGAAGGGTTTTTGCCACCAAAGGCCTGACTTAAAAAGTGTTGTAGCAAAGCAAAAGGGACCCATTGGGTCCCTTTTGCTTTGGGGTGGTTTCACTTACCGAATGTGTGTTTCCACGCCGTCCAGGGTGCCGAGTAACAGCACATCCGCGCTGCGGCGCGCAAAGAGGCCATTGGTTACAGTGCCTACGATTTGGTTAAGCGCTGATTCAAAAGCGCGAGGATCTGTAATGGATAAGCCAGACACATCGAGAATGTGATTGCCGTTATCGGTGACGAAACCTTTGCGAAGAACGGGCGTGCCACCAAGCTTGGCTAACGCACGAGAAACCTGGGCCACGGCCATGGGCAGCACTTCAATCGGCAACGGAAATTTGCCGAGCACAGAAACGACTTTGGTTGTGTCTGCAATGCAGACAAAAACGTCTGCAACATCGGCAATAATTTTTTCACGGGTGAGTGCGCCGCCTCCCCCTTTGATCATGGCGAAAAATTTATCGATTTCATCCGCTCCATCGACATAGATTGGCATGGTATCGATGTCGTTCAGGTCAACCAGAGGAATTCCGATCTCGGTGAGTTTGCGTGCAGACGCTTCCGAACTAGCAACTGCGCCACGAATTTTTTCTTTGATTGGCACTAGTGCATCGATAAAAAGATTTGCGGTGGAACCCGTACCAACGCCAAGTATGGCGCCGGTTTGCAGGTTTTCTGCAACGTAATCCGCAGCAGCTTGGGCGACAGATTTTTTCAATTGATTCTGTTGTTCGGGCGTCATCGATTTTCCTCTGAGCAACGTAAAAAACGTGTGCGCATTATCCGCTGTAATCGTTGTATTGAAATTGTTGCGTGTTGATTGTTAGGTGATGTTTAAAAAAAGTGGATGAACAAATTGTCACACCTCTTTCAATTAATTGAAAAAAACCATAAATAAATCTTTACACACCACACGAAGTGTATAAACTGTGCTTACCAAATCCATATTGGAAGGAGACGCCAAATGTCAACTGAAACAACCTCGTCGTTCATGACCCTGGCTGCAACACTGGCCGCTAAGAAACCGGCTGCTGCTGCAAAACCAGCTGCCAAGAAACCAGCTGCAAAAAAAGCAGTTGCAAAGAAGCCTGCTGCTAAGAAACCAGCTGCTAAGAAACCAGCTGCTAAGAAGGCTGTCGCTAAGAAGCCAGTTGCCAAGAAGGCCGTCGCTAAAAAGCCAGTAGCTAAGAAAGCTGTTGCTAAGAAGCCGGTAGCCAAGAAGGCCGTCGCTAAAAAGCCAGTAGCTAAGAAAGCTGTTGCTAAGAAGCCAGTAGCCAAGAAGGCTGTTGCTAAGAAGCCAGTAGCTAAGAAAGCTGTTGCTAAGAAGCCAGCAGCCAAGAAGGCTGTTGCTAAGAAGAAGTAAGTTTCTTTTTCTAGGCAACACGCAGTAAAAAACCCCACGTGAAAACGTGGGGTTTTTCTTTGGGTCTTCGGTTAGCGGTGCGCTACTTACTTCTTCTTTTGTGGCGGTAGATCGGTACAGGCACCTTCAGCAACTTCTGCTGCCAGACCGACTGATTCGCAGAGTGTTGGGTGCGGGTGAATTGTGTGCCCCATGTCCGCAGCATCACAACCCATTTCAATGGCAAGGCAGACCTCACCGATGAGATCACCGGCATTGGTGCCAACAATGCCACCACCAATAATGCGATGTGATTCCGCATCAAAAAGAAGTTTGGTAAAACCTTCATCTCGTCCATTAGCAATGGCGCGGCCTGATGCTGCCCAGGGGAACATGGCCTTGGTAAACTTGCGGCCACTGGCTTTGCATTGCTCTTCAGTCAGACCGGCCCAGGCAACTTCAGGGTCTGTATAGGCAACGGATGGAATTTGTAACGGGTCGAAGACACGTTTATGACCGGCGGCAACTTCAGCGGCAACATGGCCTTCATGCACCGCTTTGTGTGCCAGCATAGGCTGACCCACCAGATCACCAATCGCAAAGATATTAGGTACGTTAGTGCGCATCTGGTTATCGACTTTGATGAAACCGCGTTCATCGACGAACACGCCAGCTTTGTCTGCGCCCACTTTGTTGCCATTGGGTGAGCGTCCGACCGCAACTAGCACGCGGTCATAAACACCGGCCGCGGGCGTTTCGGTGCCGTTGGCACCTTCAAACTGAACGGTAATTCCGGCAGGCTCTGCTTTTGCTGCAATACATTTGGTGTTGAGCATGACACGGTTAAATCGAGAGAGATTCATCTTCTCCCAGACTTTGACCAGGTCGCGATCAGCACCGGGCATCAGACCCGCTCCGAGTTCTACCACGTCGATTTGCGTGCCTAGAGTTGCATACACCGTTGCCATTTCCAGGCCGATGATGCCGCCACCGACGACCAGCATACGTTTGGGCACATCTTTCAGCTCTAGCGCGCCAGTTGAGTCCACGATGCGTGGATCGACTGGCATGAAGGGGAGTTTGATAGATTGCGAGCCCGCAGCAATAATGGCCTGTTTGAAGCGAACGACTTTTTTGTCGCCAGTCGTTTTTTGTCCTTCACCGCTCGTGGTTTCTACACTCATATGATGTGCATCAATGAATGTGCCGAGGCCTCGAACCTGCGCTACTTTGCGCCCCTTGGCCATGCCGGCAAGTCCGCCGGTGAGTTTGGTGACAACCTTGGTCTTATGCTCACGTAGCTTTTCTACGGACACCTTGGCCGACGTCATTTCTACAATGCCGAGTTCGTGCAGGTGTGTGACTTCTTCCATCACGCCGGCGATATGTAGCAGCGCTTTGGAGGGAATGCAGCCGACATTGAGGCAAACACCACCGAGGGTGCCATAGCGTTCAACGATAACTGTATTCAGCCCGAGATCGGCGGCGCGGAAGGCAGCGGAATAGCCGCCGGGACCACCGCCAAGCACCAGCACATCGCAATCGACATCAACAGTGCCTGTGTAGCTGGTAGCTGGCGTTGGCGCAGCGGGAGCAGGTGACGTTGCGGCTGCTGCAGGAGGGGTAGGAGTGGCCGGCGTGGACGCTGAAGCTGGTGCACTGGCTGCTGATGCACTGGCAGTTTCAGTCGCCTCGATACGGGCAACTACGGTGCCTTCGCCGATCTTGTCGCCAAGCTTTACCAGCACTTCTTTGACGATGCCGGCAGCCGAGGCGGGGACATCCATCGTAGCTTTGTCGGACTCAAGGGTCACCAGGGCATCATCAACCTTGATGACATCGCCTGGTTTGATGAAAACTTCAATGACTGGCACTTCGGGAAAGTCTCCGATGTCTGGTACTTTCAGTTCAATCAGTTGGCTCATGAGACCTCTCCTTAGAGCGCAACGCGGCGGAAATCCGCCAGCATTTGAGCCAGATAGACATTGAATCGTGTTGCCAGGGCGCCATCAATCACACGGTGATCAGCGGTTAACGAGAGCGGTAAGGTCAGGCGCGGTACGAATTGCTTGCCGTCCCATACGGGCTTCATTGCACTCTTGTTGACGCCGAGAATGGCGACTTCCGGCGCGTTAACGATCGGTGCAAAGTAGGTGCCGCCAATGCCGCCGAGAGAAGAAATCGTAAAGCACGACCCTTGCATATCGGCAGGCTTGAGTTTGCCATCGCGCGCTTGCTTGGCCAGATCTCCAGACTCCTGGGCAATTTCAAAGACCGATTTCTTATCGGCATTTTTGATCACCGGGACTACCAGACCGTTCGGGGTATCAGCCGCAAAACCGATGTTGAAGTATTGCTTGAGAATCAGGTTGTCACCATCCAGCGAGGCGTTGAACTCGGGGTGCCGCTGCATGGCTTTGACACAAGCCTTTACCAGGAAGGCAAGCATGGTAAGTTTGGCGCCGCCACCCTTTTCATTTTCCTTGTTCAGTTGAACGCGGAAAGCTTCCAGGTCAGTGATGTCGGCATCTTCGTGATAAGTCACGGCGGGAATCATCGCCCAGTTACGAGAGAGGTTCTGGCCGGAAATCTTCTTGATGCGTGACAGCGGCTGTACTTCGATCGGACCGAATTTAGCAAAATCGACCTTAGGCCACGGTAGCAGATCCAGGCCGCCACCATTGCCACCGGTAGCAGCAAGGGTTTTGCCCGGAACGATGCCGGTGCTCATGGCACCCTTAACAAAACCAGTAATATCTTCGCGCACAATGCGGTTTTTTGGGCCGCTGGCTTTAACTTGTGTCAGATCGACACCGAGCTCACGTGCATAAGCGCGGATGCCCGGGCTGGCGTGAACGGCACTGCCGATGGGCAGGCTGGGCAAACTGGATGCCGATGCAATTGCTGCGACAGCGACGGCCGGTGCGGCAACGGGTGCCGCAGCTGGCGTAGGCGGTACTGGCGCAGTAGTGGTTGCTGCAGGCGCGGGTGCTGTGCTGCTTTCAAGGCGAACGATCACGCTGCCTTCACCTACCTTGTCACCGAGTTTGACCAATACCTCTTTGACGGTACCTGCGGCAGAGGATGGCACATCCATGGTGGCTTTGTCAGATTCCAGTGTCACGAGTGCGTCATCAATTTTGATGACGTCGCCAGGTTTAACAAACACTTCAATCACGGGGACATCGGTAAAGTCGCCGATGTCCGGGACCTTGATATCAATCAGTTGGCTCATGGTGGTTTCTCGCTTAAACCGACATCGGGTTTGGTTTGTTTGGATCTAACTGATACTTGGTGATGGCTGCAGCCACTTTGTCTCGGCCAATCGTGCCTTCATCGGCCAGTGCTTTGAGTGCTGCTACCGTGACCCAGTGACGATCGACCTCGAAGAAATTGCGTAGGTGCTCGCGGGTATCAGAACGGCCGAAGCCGTTCGTGCCGAGGGCAACAAAGTTTTTCTTGATGAATGGGCGGATCTGTTCTGCGTAGAGCTTGATGTAGTCGGTAGCAGCAACTACCGGACCGCTGGTGCCTGCGAGCTTCGATTCCACGTGGGAGATACGTTGCGGATCCGTCGGGTGGAGCATATTCCAGCGAGCCACATCTTCACCATCGCGAGCCAGCTCGTTGAAACTTGGGCAGCCCCACAGATCCGATTCGACGCCCCAGTCTTTGCGCAGTAGTTCTGCAGCGGCGATAACTTCGCGGAAAATCGTGCCGGAGCCTAGAAGTTGTACACGCGGTCCAGTGCCAGCTGTACCCTTCTTGAAGGCGTACATCCCTTTGATGATGTCGGGGGCTGCGCCTGCAGGCATTTCCGGATGTTCGTAGTTTTCGTTCATCACGGTGATGTAGTAGAAAACATCTTCCTGATCAACGTGCATGCGACGCATACCATCTTGCACAACGACTGCAACTTCATACTGGAAGGTGGGGTCGTAGGAGATGCAGTTCGGGATCAGGTTCGCGAGCAGCAGGCTGTGGCCATCCTCGTGCTGAAGGCCTTCGCCATTGAGCGTTGTTCTGCCGGCCGTGCCGCCAATGAGGAAGCCGCGTGCACGTTGATCTCCTGCTGCCCAGCATAGATCCAGCGTACGCTGCAGGCCAAACATCGAGTAGCAGATGTAAAACGGAATCGTTTGTACGCCATGCACAGAGTAGGCCGTTGCAGCGGCAATCCAGTCGCTCATGGCGCCCGCTTCGTTAATGCCTTCTTGAAGAACCTGACCATCTTTGCTCTCTTTATAGAACATCAGCTGGTCATGATCTTCAGGAACATAATTCTGGCCTTCCTGGTTCCAGATGCCAACGGCGCGGAACATGCCTTCCATACCGAAGGTGCGCGATTCATCCGGAACGATCGGGACGACATTACGGCCTACTGCTTTGTCTTTAAGCATCATGTTCATGATGCGGACAATGGCCATGGTGGTCGACAGTTCACGTCCGTCGCCAGACGCTTTAAGCAAAGCATCAAAGGACGACAGTGGCGGAATCGTTAATGCTTCGGCTTTGCGACGGCGCTGTGGCAGGAAACCACCCAGAGCCATACGGCGCTCTAGCATGTACTTATGCTCTGCCGAATCTTCCGGGAATTTCAGATACGGCAGGGCTTCGATTTCCTCATCCTTCACCGGCAGCGAGAAGCGATCGCGGAAGCGCGCGATCTGCTCCTTATCCATTTTCTTTTGCTGATGGGAGGTGTTCATCGCTTCGCCGGCCTTGCCCATACCAAAGCCCTTAATAGTTTTGGCGAGGATGAGGGTTGGCTGGCCTTTATGCTTAATGGCACGATCGTAAGCAGCGAAGATCTTGAATAGATCATGGCCGCCGCGATTCAGTTGCCAGATTTCGTCATCAGTCCAGTCGGCGACAAGTGCCTTTAGTTCTGGCGTGTTGAAGAAATGCTCGCGGACGTAGGCGCCATCTTTGGATTTAAAGGTCTGGTATTCGCCATCGCACAGATCCATCATGCGTTGCTTCAGAATGCCTTGGGTATCGCGCTGGAACAGTGCATCCCAGTGGGTGCCCCAGATCAGTTTGACCACATTCCATCCGGCGCCGCGGAATTCTGATTCCAGTTCCTGAATGATTTTGCCGTTGCCGCGTACCGGGCCATCGAGGCGTTGTAGGTTGCAATTGATGACAAAGATCAGGTTGTCGAGTTTTTCTCTGCCGGCCATGCCGATCGCACCCAGCGATTCGACTTCGTCCGTTTCACCGTCGCCGAGGAATGCCCAGACTTTGCGCTGTGCGGCTTTCTCCGCGTTAATCAAACCGCGGCTGGCCAGATACTTCATGAAGCGCGCCTGATAAATCGCCTGAATCGGGCCAAGGCCCATCGATACGGTGGGGAACTGCCAGAAGTCGGGCATCAGCCAGGGGTGAGGGTAGGAGGAGATCCCCTTGCCGGTAGTTTCCTGACGGAAATGATCAAGCTGCGCTTCAGTAAATCGGCCAAGCATGAAGGCGCGTGCGTAGACGCCGGGTACCGAGTGACCCTGGAAGAAAATCAGATCGCCATCGTGGTTGGCCGATGGGGCGTGCCAGAAATGTGAGAAGCCAACGTCGTAGAGGGCGGCTGCCGAAGCAAATGAAGCGATATGTCCGCCGACGTTGGTGTGTTTGTTGGCGCGTACAACCATCGCCATAGCGTTCCAGCGGATATAGGAGTGGATCTTGATCTCCATGTCCGCGTTGCCCGGATACTTGGGCTGTTGTGCAACAGGAATCGTGTTGATGTATTCGGTGTTGGCGGAATACGGAATGTCGATGCCTTTGGCGCGTGCCTGATCAATCAGCGTTTCGATCAGGTAGTGGGCGCGCTCATCCCCTTCATTACTGATAACGCCGGTGAGAGCATCCTGCCATTCGCGGGTTTCCTGGGGGTCCGAATCAGTGCTTTGACCGGGTATGGAATTCATTTCGTTTTCTGCCGACATGCTGCCTCCTTATTGAGACGGATTTCTATGGAACCCGTGACGACCAGCGTTTAAGACTAAATTTGGACAACCCGTTGTGACTATAGCGGTATGTGCCCTCGCGAAGTTCCGCGCCGCACAACCACTGTGACGGGTTGTTTGTTTTGTAATATGAAATAACGTCTTGTTATGTGAAAATACTAAAGCGCGATTCATCGTGCGTCAAGCGGTTCATTCGTTCTTTAATAAAGAGCGTGGCATGATCGCAACATGCCTATACAAGAAGCCTCTTTTGCCTACTATTTGAGCCGGTTACGCTGTGAGGAACCGCAATGGCATGGTTATCAACCGGAAGCACATGGTGATGCGGGGTTGTTTCGGCTGTCCTTGCGCAATCTTGGGGTGCCCGTGCTGGAATTGAATGAGGCGCCGCAAGGTGTTGCCGAAACCTGGCTGACAGAGGCCATGGTGCTTTCAGCCGAATACCTTGTGCCGGTCGTAGTATTTGGTGGCAGTAATTTGTCGTCCGGTGGTTTGGTCGCTGGCAGACAGGAAGAGGTGAGTGATTTATCGTGGCTTTCTGCGAGGCAAATAGCACTCACTTCCGCCATAGAAGCCTCTCCGCTCAATCAGGAACTCAGGCGCTCGCGTGACAAATCAGGCGCATTACACCTGGGGTGGCAAACAGAGTTTGATCAGCTTGCTGGTAATCGCCTAATGCTGGCCTGGAGCAGCCCTTTGCCATTACGGAGGATTCGTGACTTTTCTGCACGATGCCCCGACCTGGTGGTTTCCGGGGTGGATGTCGATAGTTTGACAGCCGATGTGGCAGCTCAGGGAATTTCAGTGGCGCAGTGGCGGTTTGCAGTAAAATAGCAAGCTATGACTGCTCAAATTCTTGATGGTGCCGCGTTATCGAAACGTTTGCGTACCGAATTCAAAGTGCGTGCCGATGAATTGGCGCTTCAGGGAACACGGCCTGGACTGGCCGTTATTCTCGTAGGCGAGAATCCGGCATCGCAGGTTTATGTGCGAAACAAGATCAAGGCTTGCCACGAGGCCGGAATGGTTTCGTTTGATTTTCCATTTGCAGCAGATGTGGCCCCGAAGCTTGTGTTCGACAAAATCGCTGAATTGAACAGTGACCCTGCCGTACATGGCATTCTGGTGCAATTGCCGCTACCGCCACAGTTTGATGAGGCCGAAGTGCTGGCGGCCATTCGCCCCGAAAAGGACGTGGACGGTTTTCATGCCGCCAATGTGGGTGCCTTGATGCAGGGTGATCCACGCTTCATTCCTTGTACGCCCTATGGTGTGATGAAGCTGCTGGCGGAAACAGGCGTTGATCTCAATGGCAAGGAAGCCGTTGTGATCGGTCGTTCTAATATTGTTGGCAAGCCTATGGCCATGCTGTTGCTGCACGCCGGTTGTACGGTGACCGTGTGCCATTCACGCACCAAGGATCTAAACGCGCATACCCGCCGTGCCGATATTCTGGTGGCCGCGATTGGCAAGCCGAAGTTTGTCACTGCGGACATGGTGAAGCCGGGGGCTTTAGTGATTGACGTGGGTATTAATCGGTTGCCTGCTGAAGCGGGTGGCGGTTTGTGTGGTGATGTCGATTTTGCAGCCGTCGCACCGATTGCCGGCGCCATTACGCCAGTACCTGGTGGCGTAGGTCCGATGACGATTGCCATGTTGTTGGCGAATACATTGACCTCAGCTGAGCGCTTTGCCGAAGGAACTGTGAAATGAATGCAGATACAAAAGCGCCTTTGATTGGCATCGTGATGGGGTCGGATTCTGACTGGCCGACCATGCAGGCAGCTGCCGTGATGCTAAAAGAGTTCGGTGTGCCATTTGAAGCGCGTGTGGTTTCCGCGCATCGTACGCCGGATCTGCTATTTGAATATGCTGAAACAGCGGGTGCTCGTGGCCTGCAAGCCATCATCGCTGGTGCAGGCGGTGCGGCACACCTGCCGGGCATGCTGGCAGCAAAGACCACAGTGCCAGTACTGGGCGTGCCGGTTCAATCTAAAGCATTGTCAGGTGTCGATTCCCTGCATTCGATTGTGCAAATGCCCAAAGGCATTCCCGTGGCTACATTCGCTATTGGTGAAGCGGGTGCGGCTAATGCGGCGTTGTTTGCTGTTGCCATGTTGGCAAACCGGGATGCGACATTGAATGAACGTTTGCAGCAATTCCGCCAGCAGCAATCAGCCAAAGTGCTGGCGATGAAACTGCCGGAAGTCTGATGAAGAAATCTTTAATTCCAGCGCCAGCGGTGCTGGGCATGCTCGGTGGCGGCCAGCTTGGCCGCTATTTCGTCATGGCGGCACATGAACTGGGTTATCAGGTTTGGGTGCTGGATCCGGATGCAGATAGCCCGGCGGGTCGCATCGCTGATCGCCATTTGTGTGCCGATTACGATGACAGCACTGCCTTGGCCGAATTGGCCAAAGGGTGCGCAGCGGTAACAACGGAATTTGAAAACGTGCCTGCCGAGACTTTGGCCGTTTTGGCTGAACGTCTGCCAGTGCATCCATCAGCCGCCGCAGTATCGGTATGCCAGGATCGGATCGCAGAGAAAACTTTCTTGAAGGTTCATGGCTTGCCTCATGGGCCGTTCACAGAAATTAACACTATCGAAGATTTGCGTAACGCACCAAACCATCTTTTCCCCGGCATTCTGAAGGCAGCGCGTCTGGGCTACGATGGCAAAGGGCAGGCCGTTGTCGAGGATCGTGCGGCCGCTGAAAGCGCCTGGGTTTCTTTGGGGTCAGTGCGTTGTATTCTTGAAGCCAAATTGCCGCTCGATTATGAAATTTCCGTGGTGCTGGCGCGAGGGCAGGATGGCAGTGTTAAAGCATTTCCATCGGCAGAAAACCGCCATCGCAATGGCATTCTCGATGTGAGTATCGTCCCGGCTTGGGGCTCACAATGTTTAGCTGATACGGCCTGTGAAGTTGCAGAAAAGTTGGCGGGTTGCCTTGGCTATGTGGGTACCTTGGGGGTGGAATTTTTTGTGAGCCGTGGTCAGCTCGTCGTAAACGAAATGGCACCGCGACCGCACAATAGTGGTCATTACACCCTGGATGCCTGTGCAACGAATCAGTTTCAGCAGCAAGTACGGGCGCTCTGTGGATTGCCTTTGGGTGAGGCGCGTGCGCACTCCGCGGCTGTGATGATTAACCTGTTGGGTGACTTATGGTTCGCAGATGGTGAGCAACGCGAACCTGATTGGAATGGCTTGTTGGCTATTCCCGGGCTTTCTTTGCACCTCTACGGCAAGGAATCGCCGCGCGCCGGTCGTAAGATGGGGCACTTCACGATCATCGGGCAAGATTCGAAGCTCGCGTATGAGCAGGCCTTGAAGGCGCGTGCAATTCTAGGTTTGCCTGATGCCTGAGATTGCTGCCGGCCCGGTTGCAATTGCCCGTGCCGTTGAATTGCTTCGGGGCGGTAGTCTTGTAGGCCTACCTACTGAAACCGTTTATGGTTTGGCAGCAGATGCTAATAATCCCGAGGCCGTAAGCAAAATATTTGCGGCCAAAGGGCGCCCGGCGGATCACCCGTTGATTGTGCATTTGGGTGCCGATGATTTGATGCCTAACTACGCCCGGGATATACCAGAGGACGCATGGACATTGGCAGAGGCGTTTTGGCCCGGGCCTTTAACATTGATTCTAAAAAAGGCCGCTGGGGTGCCCGATTGTGTCACTGGCTGTCAGGACACCGTTGGCATTAGAGTGCCTGCGCATCCTGTCGCGTTGCAATTGTTGCGTGCATTTGCCGATAAAAATCCATCGGGCGGTGGTGTAGCTGCACCTTCGGCTAATAAATTTGGACGAATCAGCCCCACGACGGCAGCACATGTGGCAGTTGAGCTGGGTGAATCAGTCCCACTGATTCTGGATGGGGGCGATTGCCTGGTTGGCATCGAGTCGACCATCGTTGATCTCTCGCGAGGTACGCCGGTTATTTTGCGCCCAGGCGCGATTACCGCGGCGCAGATTGAACTGGTATTGGGTAAGCCTGTTGTGGCAGCAAGTGCCGTGCAAAGCACACTGCACAATGCACCGCGTGTATCGGGTAGCCTAGCATCACACTATGCGCCTCGGACACCGCTGACCGTGTTGTCTCTTGAAGCAATTGAAGCGAAGTTTGCTGCGGGTCATTGTGCAGTTATCGTGCGCGACAGCAAAGCACTCCCTGAAACAATGAGACATCGCGCCGATGTGGTGGTGTTAGCTGATCATCCCGCGTCTTATGCCCACGACTTTTATCGTGTCTTGCGAGCATTGGATGAAAAAGGCTATCTCAATATTTATGTGCAGGTGCTGCCAGACACTGCTGATTGGCTTGCGGTGCGTGATCGTTTGGGGCGTGCCGCCTGTCGCTGATTTTAAAGTGGCATGAACGATTAGCTCAGCGCCTTGAGCGCTAATACCTGATCGAGAATCGGTTGAGGTATTTGATCTGGTTGAGCGAGCAGGTGATGAATCAAGTTCAGGTTTTCATCAAAGTCCGCACTTTCCGGCCATCCCGCGATGGGAGGGGTGCCGCCTTCTTCAGCTGGAAACAGAATCTCTGCATTGCCGTTTTTAAAGCCCATGAGTTCAGGGCGGCGACGTGGGTTAGCAAATGCTTCCCCTTCAGTTCCACGGAGTAGCATGGCATGCCCATGCTGAGCTGCAAGCAGGGAAGTCATGCGGACAAGATATTCCGGGTGGGTGACGTTAACCACGCGAATGGACTGCCCGGGGCAGGGATCCAGCAGTTTGCAGAGCGTGTGTGCGGTATTGCGTACGCCTAAGCGACTACGCAAGTTAAGAAGTGCGTTCAGTCCCGGGTTCAGCTGTTCGATATCCAGTAAAGCAATACCCGTTTCATTAAGCTGTGTTTCAGCCTGAGCTATCGATTCCGATAGGGGAATCCCTAATTCCTTGAAGAGTGGGAAGGGGTTTTCACGATTATCAAAGTCATGTCGTCCGTGAACTAACACGTTAAGACCTGCGTTGTTGAGGAGCTTGGCTAATAAAGGTAGAAGATTGGGCTGACGACGAACACCGTTATAGGTAGGCAAAATGACGACTGGTGAACCGTTTACAACCTGAAGCGTGCGCGTGGTGCACTGCATTGCCTTACAGAATCCTATTAATTCCTCGTCAGATTCACTCTTAACCCGTAAAGCGATAAGAATGGCACCGAGCTCAAGATCAGGCACGGTACCCTGAAGCATCGCTGTAAAAAGCATTTCTGCGTCTTCGGCTGAGAGGGAGCGGGCACCTTTGGCGCCACGGCCAATTTCTTTGATCAGGTTGGGTAGATTCATACACTTATACAGTAGTCACTCATATGCTTAGATATCCAAAACATGTGGATTCTGAGCCACTAGATGCGTGTTGGGGAAATGCTGAACTTCTCCAGGCCATCCATTTGCTGGAGCGCTTGGGCCAGATTCGCCATATCAGGCTTAACTCGTGGACGTGTTGTTGCTGTGTAGGACCAGAACTGGCGGTTTTTGCCCAGGCTAATCGAGATGGTGTCTGTGCCTACAGTGAATCCGTTAGCCTCGCCCAGTTGTTTCAGTGTTTCAGCATTGGGATGCCCATGGAGGTTGAAGCTCAGCTCAAATAGGTAACGTTTGCGGCGCGGTAGCCACCGTTCAAGTTGCAACACAATTGTCATGCTGAAGGCGCATAACACCGCCAAGGCAATCCCTGCTGCATAAAATCCCAGGCCTATTAATATGCCGATTGCGGCAGCCGTCCAGATGGATGCAGCCGTTGATAAACCAGAAATCGAATGACCTTCCCGAATGATGACGCCTGCGCCCAGAAAGCCAATCCCTGTAACAATGCCTTGAATCACTCTTGACGGGCCATCTGCGGTAATGCTGTTGATGTTTTGTCCGCCAAACCAGAGTTCTGGATAGCCAAAAATAGCCACGATGCCTGTGGATGCCATGCAAACGAGCGAAAAGGTACGCATACCTGCTGCACGCCCATGGTAAGAGCGTTCATAGCCCACCAGCATGCCCAACAACATGGAGCCAACTAAGTGCATAAGCAGCACAAAGTTGACTTCAAGGGCTTTGGGAGACCAGAAGTTGAGTAGCAGTTCGTGCGTTAAGTGGGACATGATTGTCTACGAACCCTCAAAAGCATTTAAATTAAACAAAGTAGATGTGGGAAATTTGCTGCAGTGAAATATAATACGCAACTTGTTGATTATACGGCTTGAACTTGCCCATATCCGCTTTGGATGCAAGCCACTGTCGTTCCTAGTTGTGATGTCTTAAGGACACCCGGTTTAGCCGGTCTGTCATGGGAGAGTATTTTGGATTTAACGGCGTTAGATTTATCGCGAATTCAGTTCGCCTTTGTGGTGACATTCCACATCATTTTTCCGTCCTTCACTATTGGCCTGGCTGCTTGGCTGGCCGTGCTCGAATGGCGCAATCAGGCAACCGGCAACCCGGTTTATCGCAAACTTTTTGACTTCTGGGTCAAGATTTTTGCTGTCTCCTTCGGGATGGGCGTGGTATCCGGGATTGTTATGGCTTTCCAGTTTGGCACGAACTGGAGTGTTCTGAGTGAAAAGACAGGGCCGATTCAGGGCCCGCTGCTCGGATATGAGTCCTTTACCGCTTTTATTCTTGAAGCTACCTTCCTTGGCGTTGTGCTATTTGGCCGGAACAAAGTGTCGCCGCGTGCTTTTTTAACATCTTGTGTGCTGGTGGCTCTAGGTACAACGCTGTCGTCTTTCTGGATTATGGCTAATAACAGCTGGATGCAGGTGCCAGTAGGCCATGCCGTAGATGCAACCGGTCGTATTATTCCTACCGACTGGCAACAGATTATCGGTGGCCATGTGTTCATAACACGCTGGTTACATATGCTGCTGGCGGCCTACCTTACTACGGCCACCGTTGTTGCAGCGACCGGTGCCTGGTACACACTGAAAGGCCTTTACAAGACAACAGCTCGAGCCATGCTGATCTGGGGTATGGGTTTGATGGCGGTCTTTACGCCAATCCAGATGGGCTTTGGTCACTTGGCGGGTGAGATTATCCGTGACTATCAACCGGGAAAATTTGCCGCCGTTGAAGGCCGTTGGGAAAGCGGTACCCGCGCCCCATTAATTGTTGCAGCATGGCCAGATAACAAGGCAGAGAAGAATAGCTTTGAGATCAGCATTCCTGTTATCGGTAGCGTGGTGGATTCGGGCAACCCGGATTCTTACCAGCGCGGTATCAAGGATGTGCCTGCTGACGAACGCGCACCATTCCTGGTACCGTTTTACGGCTTCCGCATCATGGTGGGTCTGTCGCTGCTCATGCTCTTTATTGGTTGGTACGGCAGCTGGCACAACTATCGTAATAGCATCGAGAAGTCTCGCTGGTTTCTGAATGTGGCCGCTATCTCCTTCCCGATAGGCTGGATTTGCGTGCTGGCCGGTTGGTATACCGCGGAAGTGGGGCGTCAGCCTTGGGTCGTTACTGGCCTCTTGCGCACATCCGACGCAGTAACACCCTCGCTCACGTTTAATCATGCCTTGACCAGCCTCACGCTGTACGTCGTTGTCTATCTGATTATTTATAGTTTTGGTTTGCGTTATATCTGGAATCTTTTCAAGAAGGGTCCGTCTAATGATGGCCCGAATACTACGGAGGCCGTATGAGTCTAGAGTCTATGAGCCCTTGGCTTCCCTACTTCTGGGCAGGTCTAATTGCTTTTTCCATCCTTGTTTACATTATTGTGGATGGTTACGATTTTGGCGCGGCCATGCTGTTTGCAACTGCTAAAACGGATGAAGAACGCAATACCGTGGTTGGCGCCATTGCCCCTTTCTGGGACGGCAATGAAACCTGGCTGATTATTGTGGGCGCTTGCCTGTTCGGTGCGTTCCCGGCCATTTACGCCATTTTTCTATCAGCCTTTTATCTACCTGTTGTTCTACTGCTGATTGGTCTGATTTTCCGTGGAGTTGCTTTTGAATACCGGGAGCAGGCATTGAAAGCACGTGGGCTGTGGGAGTGGGGGTTCGTGATCGGTTCGGCTGTCGCAACGATCGTACAAGGTGCAGCTATTGGTACCATGATCATGGGGCTTCCGATCGATGGCACCACCTATGTTGGCGATGGGTGGGACTGGCTGGCACCATTCCCGGTGCTGTGCGGCGTTGGTTTGGTCTTGGGCTACAGCATGCTGGGCGCCGGTTGGTTGATTCTTAAAACCGAAGGCGCAGTTGCTAAACGTGCCCGTGCGCAGTTGCGTGGTTTGTCGATAGCCTTCTGCGTCTTTGTGCTGGTTGCGTTCCTGATTACGCAAGGCGTCGATCTGCCGGTACGTCATGCATGGGAAAAGGCACCGCTATGGCACTGGATTGCACCGGCATTGGGTTTTGTAGGGCTGCTGGGGGCTTTTCGCACGAGCCGTCATGATTGCCCACATGAGCGCGCACCTTTTGCCTGGTGCATGCTGATCATTGCTTCGGCGTTTGCATCGCTGGCGCTTTCATTCTGGCCATATATGATGCCCTATTCACTGACGATCGAAGAAGCGGCAGCGCCGGCTGTATCGCTGCAATTCATGTTCTGGGGTGCGATTGTGATGTTCCCGCTGGTGATTTTCTACTTCCTGCGTGTGTATCACATGTTCTCTGGTAAAACCGATCCAGTCGGTTACGGCACGAATAACTGATCAGGTGTCATGCAAAGAAATGGCCACCCTAGGGTGGCCATTTCTTTTTGAAGCAGGTAATGCTTAGGCTTTCTTAACGAAGCATGCTTTCAGCATGATGTTGCCAAAGTCTGATTTGCAGTCGAGTTCGTGGTCGCCCTCAACAATGCGAATGCTTTTGATCTTGGTGCCTACCTTCATCGTGCTCGAAGAGCCTTTGAGCTTGAGGTCCTTAATTAGTACAACGCTGTCGCCATCGCTCAGTACATTGCCGTTAGCATCTTTGACAATACGTGGGCCGTCTTCTTCAGTGGCTTCGGCTTCCATTGGCCACTCGAAACCGCAGTCGGCGCAGACGAAATTAGAGCCATCGGGATAGGTGTTTTCAAGGGTGCATTGCGGGCAAGCTGGTGCGGACATAATCGTGACTCTTCGGAGGTATAAAACATTATTGTACCGCTCGGCTGAAATAGTAGCCGTCCATCGCGATGACTAGATCATCGACACCGGCGTAGAAGCGATTCGACTTTGGGTTATCGCCGGCGGCGCCCAACGCGACAAAGAAGGGCATGAAGTGATCCTCTGTCGGATGTGCCTGGGCAGCATCGCTTGTGTTTTTTCGATAATTAATAAGTGCAGCACTGCTGCCTGACTCTAGTTGGGTATTTACCCAATCGGCAAAGCGTGTGACGTAATCCGGCGTGGGCAGATTGTTATGTACGCAGACCATGTAGTCGCGTAGGTTATGCGTGATGCTGCCAGTACCCATGATCAGAAAGCCTTGTTCGCCGAGCGGCTTGAGTGCTTGCCCGAGTGCATAGTGGTAGGCTGGCCCGGCGTGTGCCTTGATGGAAAGTGGAATGACCGGAATATCAGCTGTCGGGTACATCATGCGTAGCGGGACCCAGGCGCCGTGGTCGAGTCCACGATGTGCATCGAGACGTGGTGCGTAACCAGCAGTTTTAAGACAGTCGGCGACATGTTGGGCCAGTGCGAGGTCACTGTGTGCCGGATATTTCAGGGTATAGAGTTCACTGGGGAACCCACCGAAGTCGTATATGGTTTCAAGATCGGCAGCACTGCCCACGGTGGGTTCCCGTGTTTCCCAGTGCGGGCTAACGACGATGATAGCTTTAGGTCGCTCAATCTGCTGGGCGAGCGCCACCAGTGCTGCACCGGCCGCACCCGGACGCAGGGCGAAAGTCGGTGCGCCATGGGGAACGAAAAGCGTGGGTAGCGTCATGAGTTAGCCGGTAAATCAAAAACAAGAACTTCAGCGAGTTGACCATTGGCTAGTGTGACGGCCGTTTCATCACGTAGCATCAGCGCATCGCCGGCAACAAGAGGTTCACCATTGACTGTGATGCTGCCGCGAGCGATGTGCACATAAGCCATACGATTATCTGCAAGCGGGTGTGTGGCTAATTCGGCACCGTCGAACAAACCGGCGTACAGGCGCGTGTTGGTATGAATGGTGACCGCGCCTTGTGCACCATCCGGCGCAGCAACGAGGCGCAGCTTACCGCGTTTTTCGGCGGGATCAAACGCAGTCTGCTCGTAGGAAGGCGGGAGATTCTTCTCGTCCGGCATGATCCAGATTTGCAACAGATGGCAGGTGTCGGCAGAGTGCCGGTTGAATTCACTGTGGAAGACACCGGTGCCGGCGGACATGCGCTGTACGTCGTTCGGCCGAATCACTTCCTGGTGCCCCATACTATCTTGATGCGTGAGTTCACCTTCCAGAATGTAGGTGACGATCTCCATATCCTTGTGCGGGTGCATCCCGAAACCGGTGCCGGCTGCAACCCAGTCTTCGTTGATCACGCGTAGCGGACCGAAATGCATGTGGTTGCGGTCGAAGTAATCGGCGAAAGAAAAGCTGTGGAACGAGCGCAACCACCCGTGGTCGGCATGGCCCCGTTTATTGGCAGGTCGTTTGATCAACATAGTGACTCTCCTTGATGGTCGTACTTTAGTCCGTCGGCTGGGGATGTGGCTTTTAACAATTGATGGCATCATTCAAATAATTTGAACTATTGGACTATCCATGCAACGTTCCCCGCTGACTCCTGAATTACTGGAAATGGTGAGTTTGATAGCCAGAAGTGGCAGTTTCGCTGCGGCCGCGCGGGCTTTAGGCAAGGTACCCTCTGCCGTAACGTATAGCATTCGGCAATTAGAAGAACAGCTTGATGTGTTGTTGTTTGATCGCCGTTCCCGACAGGCCCGCCTGACACCTGCAGGCGCAGAGTTGGTTCAGGAGGGTGAACGATTATTAGCCGAGTTGGAAACGGTAGGGCAACGAATCAAGCGTGTGGCTACAGGCTGGGAGCCTGTGTTGAATATTGCCGTAGATAGCATCATTGATGAATCAACGGTGCTGGATCTGATTGGGGAGTTTTTGGCGCTAAAGCCACCGACGCGAATTAAATTAGCACGTGAAACCTTGTCCGGTACATGGGAGGCTTTAGTCAGTTCTCGCGCAGATTTGGCCATTGGTGTGGCTGATCAACCGGCGCCCCCCGCCGGTATCCAGAGTGCACCGCTGGGTGAGATTCCCTTTCTTTTTGTCGTTGCGCCGGATCACCCACTGGCTGATGTCACCGGCACCATTACCGATGAACTATTGATGCCTTATCGGATGATTGCTTTAGCCGATAGCGCACAGCAAATGACACCAATGACGATTGGCTTGTTGCCTGGGCAGGATGTGCTTACGGTGCCATCCATGGCATTGAAGATTGAGGCGCAGATTCGTGGCTTGGGCTGCGGGTATTTGCCAGAACCCTTGATTCGCAGGGAATTAAAGGCTGGACGATTAGTTGAGAAGTTACGTATGCCACAGCGTCGACCGGCGCATTTGTCTTACGCGTGGCGGGTAGGCGGGCGAGAGCCCGGTCCGGCGCAACGATGGTGGCTCGAACGTCTGGCCAACCCACGTACTCAAAATGCGCTGATAGGTATTAATTGATCTAAGATCTGTCTATCAATGGATGCATCAGTAGCTTGTGGTTTAAACCGGAGAGCTGAAGTGAACGATGTTCATAGTAAACCGATTGAAACGCGTATTGATTGGCTTTCTGCTTTAGCAGCGCGTCACGGTGATGATTATCGTAGTCCTGAAGCGGTATTGGCGAGGGCACGATATCAGAGTCAGCATCCAACGGCGATTGCCGTCCTTAAATGCATGGATGGCCGCATTAATATTCCGGTAGCAACGGGTACACCCATTGGCTTACTCATGCCATTTCGTAATCTGGGTGGGCGCTTTGATTTGGGGTGGCCGCATCTGGGGGAGGTCGTTACCCAGTACGTTATGGATAGAGTGCATGAGGGGCGGCAGGTTTTGTTCCTAGTGACATACCATTTTTCGCGGGGGGATCATCACCGAGGCTGTGCCGGTTTTGGCTATGACCAACAGGCAGCGGTTGAACATACGCAGGAAATTAAGCAGCAGATTTCAACGATTTTTGGCGCGGCGCATGGCACGGTATATCCGCTAGTTTGCGGTTTCGAAACGGATGAAGATGCGCTGGTCTTGCATGGTGACAATGGACAGCTCCTTCGGGTTGCCGAACTCGAAGAGTGCGATCCGGCAGCGTTAAGCGCTAGGCTTGCTACGTTGCTTCCTGATATGCCTAGCGCTATGCGCGATGACTTATTGCCGCTTGTGGCGGGAAACTTCAGACATGTGGCAGCAATCAGAGCGCAAGCGAAGTTAGGACTTCGTCAGCTTGATATCGAGCACCGGGAGTGGATGATTTGTCTGGGGCGCGGTTTTGACTTTCTACACACGCCAAATATGGCGTTGATTATCGGGCCCTATAGTCCGAATCTCGCTGAACCGATTATTAAAGCGGCTGGGATTATTGAAGCCAACATGATGGCTGGGCGTATTCCGGACGATGGTTTTTTATTGCTGTCTTCAGTGCCTTACGAGGCCATCGGTGTAGATCAGGCCCGTGCAGCACTTAAAGCCCATTTCCTGTCGGAATTCGCTCATGCGGTGATCGAAGAGTCTTATCCGCCGCTCGCTGAGAAAATGATTCGTCGAACTGCTATCCTGGATTGGCAAGGCCGACGTCTTAGTTGGCTGTAAGCCGTTTATTCCGGGATTTCATCGTAAGAGGTGGCGAGGCCATCGATCATTTGACGCAAAGCCTGGCGTGCCTGAGCTTCACTACATCCGAGTAACAGGGCGTCGTCTAGTGTTTCCTGAGCAAGATTGCGCAACTCTGCGAAGTTCTCATTAAGAACTTTGATTTTTTCAACGCATGAGACGGGGGCACCGCTTGGTTTGCGCCAGGTAGGAAAGTGACTCATGCTTATATTCTAACCTAGGGTATTAAATCAGTTGCATCGGCCGCTTATATATATAGTGGTATAATGAACGCTTAGAAAGTACCCCAAAAGAACAGGTGACACTGTGGCCATAAAAAAACCTAAAACTGAAGAAGCTTTGTCTGTGCAGGAAACTCGGGCAGCGAATGCCGCCGTGCTAGATTTGGACTGGATGCGTAGTCAGGCGGCGCAGGTGGTGTCTTTGCTTAAAGTGATTGGCAATCCGGATCGTCTGTTGTTACTTTGCCAGATGTTGCAAGGTGAATATTCGGTCGGGGAGCTCGAAGAGCTGCTGGATATTCAGCAACCCACGTTATCCCAACAACTGGGTGTGCTGCGCAATGAAGGCCTAGTGGCTACCCGTCGTGATGGCAAATATATTTACTATCGCGTGTCGCATCCGCATGTGCAGGTCATTCTGGAAGTATTGCATCAGCTCTATTGTTCTGCACCGCCACAGACCAATTCGAAGCTTGCCAGCAATAAGGGTTGCAATTAATGAGTATTGATTGGCAGGCATTTACCATTTACGCGGCGGTGTCCGCGTTAATTGGCGGGTTCATGATTGGTTTAGCGGCAGTCTGGTTGGCTTGGGCCAACGGACGCATTGCGGGCATCAGCGGTATTTTGGGACATGTCGTTGAATTGGTTGTTCAGCAAAAACGAGAACCTTTTGGTTGGCGGCTGGCTTTCCTGGTCGGCCTGATCGGTGCGCCCGTTGTCTGGATGTTGTTCGCAGCATTGCCAACTACCGTTCAGGAAACTGGTTCTGTAGGTCTTGTCGTGGGTGGTGTCCTGGTAGGGCTCGGCACACGTTATGCCAACGGCTGTACAAGTGGGCATGGGATCTGTGGTTTATCCCGCTTTTCGCTGCGTTCACTGATTGCCGTTTGTAGTTTCATGGGCTCCGCTGTGATAACGGTATACCTTATGCGCCATCTGCTGGGGGCATCGGCGTGAACCGGGGCATGCAATGGGTCACTGCAGGTCTGGCTGGTTTATTGCTAGGCATGGGACTAATTTTGTCGGGTATGGCCAATCCGGCTAAGGTGATTGGTTTTCTCGATGTGGCAGGCCCCTGGGATCCTTCTCTTGGCTTGGTCATGGGGGGCGGTTTGGTTGTTGGCAGCATAGGTTTTGCGCTGCTCAAAAAGCAGCCGAAGACGCTAACGGGTGAACCGCTTAACCTACCGACAAGCCGTAAAATTGATTTGAGACTTGTTCTAGGGTCAGTCCTTTTTGGCATTGGCTGGGGCATTACCGGCATTTGCCCTGGCCCCGGGTTAGTCCTGCTGGGCGCAGGTATTCCAGAGGGGATTATCTATATCGCCAGTTTGCTCGCTGGAATGACGCTCTATAGTCTGATTGAGAAGCTGCGTCACAGCGCGTAGGTCAGTTTGACGTGTGGGGCGGGCTTGGCTAGACTCGCAGCTCTTCAATACCCCCAACTGAACTCGGAGTCAGACTATGAGCGACAACAATAATCCCGTCCTGGCCCTCATCGATGAACAGGTGAAAGGTCACCCGGTTGTCCTTTATATGAAGGGCACCCCGCAGTTTCCACAGTGTGGCTTTTCCCAGCGCGCTTGTAAGTT
>ERZ1034361.465-NODE-465-length-26113-cov-4.224727_pt1 | contig 26113 bp, 19 predicted proteins | sample MGYA00520617_ERZ1034361 | MGnify/ENA primary metagenome ERZ1034361 (study PRJEB33736, sample SAMEA104284507) | Azolla filiculoides | biome: Urban; feature: Water surface; material: Ditch water | place: Netherlands | collected 2015-10-28 | depth 0-0.1 m ...
GTTTTAAGATCAATATTGACGGCAATCATTTTGTAGCCAATGGCTGTTATCTGAACCAACAGGGTTCGTTTCGGAAGATTATCTAAGCTGTAATTCCCGTCGTTATCAGTTATCGCTCCGGTTTTTATTTCGGGAAAATAAATATTTACGCCAACCAGCGGTTCATTGTTTTGGTCGGTAATTTTTCCCCGCAAGTTTGTATATGATTTTTCTGCATTGCTTGCCCAACCAATGGTAGCAACCAATAGCGAGAAAAAAATGAATATTATCTTTTTCATTTCTTTGTTTATTTTTAAAAATGATTAATTATCAATAGTTTATATCATAAATTTTAAATATACTTAATATTTTTTTATATATGAAAAGAAAATTGTTAAACTTAGTTTTAATTGTTTTTAAAATAAGGAAGTATTATTTAGCTGTTAAATATCCTTTTTATTAATACAAATTACTCTTGTTAGTATTTTTTAAAAACAAACTCGTTATAAAATAAAGGTTAAATACTAAATGAAAAAAATATTAATATCTGCTTATGCTGTATCTCCAATTAGGGGTTCAGAATGTGCTGTTGGTTGGGAAATCACCAGAAGGTTGGGGCAGTATTTTGATGTAACCGTCCTGATGTGCGAAAACACCCCTTCGGGTGATACCTATGCAGCCGAAGTGAAACAATATATAGCTAAAAATGGTGCCATAAAAAATGTGTCTTATGTATCTGTGCCTATGCCAAGAAAGTCAAAAATTTATACTTGGTTGCATGATGTTGGTTTTTGGCCCGCTTATTATTGGGGATATACTTGCTGGCAAAAAAGGGCTTTTGAAATGGCAGAAAAGCTACATGCAATCAATAAATTTGATTTAATGTATCAGTTGAATATGATTGGTTTTAGAGAACCAGGCTATTTATGGAAATTATCAGTACCTTTTGTTTGGGGACCAACCAATGGGTTTCACAGTATTCCTTTATCATTTTTGAAATCGCTTAAAGGTAAAGAATATGTTTTTCAACACCTAAAACATTTTTTTAATGAGCTTCAAATTCTGATTTCTGATAGGCCTAAAAAAGCGGCTAAAAAAGCCTCGGTAGTTTGGTGTGTTGACGAAGTTGCCCAAAAAAAAATAAAGGAATGGGGAGGGAAAACAGATTTGCTTCAAGAAACAGGATTGAGTTTAATAGAGGATGAAACTTTTGTTGCAAAAAAGGAGTTTGTAAGTCCAAATGTTTTGAATTTGGTTTGGTCAGGAATGATAACCTCAGGAAAAGCCTTGGGGATTTTGATTGATGCTTTAGTACTGAATAAGGACTTGAATTTTAGACTTGTGGTATTGGGAGATGGTCCTTTGTTGCAAGAAATGAAAATTAGGGCTCATTCTATTAATCATAAAATAGTTTGGAAAGGATGGCTTTCTAAAAACGAAGCCATTGAATGTGTTAAGTCTTCCGATTTGTTGATTCACACCAGTTTGAAAGAAGGGACTCCTCATTCTGTACTGGAAGCAATTGCATATGGTATTCCTGTAGTATGTCACGATACTTGTGGGATGGGAGTTGCAGTAAATGATAAAAATGGATTTAAAATACCCTATACGGATTTTGAAACCTCAACACTATTTGTTTCGGAATTATTGCAATCTATTTTTGCGAATCCTGAAATTTTAAATATTAAATATGATACTATCGGACAAACTAAAGCGATGCTTAGTTGGGATAGTAAAGTTAAATACATTGTTGATAAAATTAATACTATAATTGCTCAAAATGAGCAAAAGTAATATAACTTGAAAAAGCAATTTTAGGATAATTAAATTTATTTTGTTGTCAAATTTCATCTTTTACTTATCCTCCTGGTTAAAGTATTCACTTTAGTTAGGAATATTTAATATAATAATTTCACTTTCTATGAATCTTGCACCTATAATTTTATTTACTTACAAGCGATTGGACACGCTCCAACGCTGTGTTGCTTCCTTACAAAAATGCCCAGAAAGTGCCGAGTCTGATTTGATTATCGTTTCGGACTATGCTGCTAAGGAAGAGGATCTCGAAAAAGTAAAAGCGGTACGGCAGTTCCTGCCCACTATCAAAGGATTTAAAACTATTGAAATTATTGAAAGGACTCAAAACCTTGGAGTAGATTATAATATCATTGAGGGAATAAAACTTATGTCGGCTCGTTTTTCACAGTTTATTGTTGTGGAAGATGATTTAGTAGTTCAGGATGGTTTTCTTCATTTTCTCAATACTTCCCTTGATTTTTATGCTAATGATCCTAAAGTTCTTAGTGTTACTGGTTTTTCCTTTGTAGATAAAATTCCCACTACTTATCCTTACTGTGGATACTTTGCCAAACGAACTTGTCCTTGGGGTTGGGGCACTTGGTCTCATAAAATTAAAGAGGTAGATTGGGAAATTGCTGATAAAACTGAATTTTTGGACTCACGCAAGATTCAGAAGGATTTTAATGAATGGGGCAGTGATAGGAGTAGTATGTTGACTAATACCTTAGTTGGGAAGGTTCGGGCTTGGGATATCCGTTTGGATTATCATCAGTTTAAAGAAGGTTCGTGTACCCTATATCCTATTGCTACTTTTGTAGATAATATTGGATTTAATAATGATGATGCCTCTAATACTTTTGGTTACAATCGATTTAAAACAAAATTGAAAGAAGGTCATGCTGATCATTATAGATTGCCAGAAGCCATTTTTTATGACCCAACTATTTCAAAGAAATTTATTAGCAAAAACTCTCTAAAACAAAGAATTTTCACAAGAATGATGAAATTCATTAACTATAAAAATTAATTTACTAATCAAAGAATAACTTTATTTTATGAAACTATCCCCAATAGTTCTCTTTACCTACAATCGGCTTGATACATTAAAACAAACAGTTGATGCCTTATCCTCCAATTCACTTGCGATGGCCTCGGATTTAATTGTTTATTCGGATGGTTCAAAATCCTCTACCGATGAAATCATTATAGTTAAAGTTCGAACATATCTAAAAACCATTACTGGTTTTAAAACTATTACCATACACGAAGCACCTACTAATATGGGATTGGCTAACTCGATTATTGATGGAGTTACCAATGTAATAAATCAATATGGAAAAGTAATAGTGGTAGAAGACGATTTAGTTTGTAGCACCAATTTTTTAAATTACATGAATGCAGCTTTGGATTTTTATAGTGATCAATCCAAAATATTTTCTATTACTGGACATAGTATTCCAATAAATTGTAGCCACACAGATTCTGATGTTTATTTTACTTCACGATCCTCTAGTTGGGGTTGGGCAACTTGGCAAGACAGATGGTCAATAATTGATTGGGAGGTTAAAGATTACACAGTATTTAAAAAAGACAAAATTTTACGACGTAATTTTAATAAAATGGGTTCTGATATGTCACAAATGTTAGACCGTCAAATGCAAGGAAAAATAAATTCTTGGGCTATTCGATGGTGCTATTCTCAATTTAAGAATGACTTGTTTTCTGTCCATCCCTATGTTTCAAAAGTTGTCAATATTGGTTTTAATTCATCTAAAGCAACCAATACAAAAGAAAAATTTAATAGGTATAGAACTAAATTAGACGATGGAGTAAAAGATAATTTCAGGTTTTCTAAAGAGTATTATTTAGACCCAAAAATCATTCGCCAATTCTCTCAACCCTATTCTATTATTTCAAGAATTATATATAAAGCAATAAATTTACTATTCAAAAATTGAAAATTTTACAAATCCATACCAAATATCAAAATTTCGGAGGTGAAGACACAACAGTTTTACAGGAAAAAGAATTACTTTCTGTCTCCTATGAAGTTGAATTATTGTTCTTTCAAAACAAAAAAGGAATTATAGGTTTCTTTCAGTTTCTTTGTTCAATTTGGAATATATCTGCATCAAAAAATTTAGCGAAAAAGATTAAAGAAATTAATCCAGATGTTATTCATATACACAACTGGCATTTTGCGGCAGGTCCTATTATAATACGAACTTGTAATCGTTATAAAATCCCTGTTGTGATGACCATACAGAATTTTCGACTGTTATGTCCATCAGCATTATTATTACATAAAAATGCCCTTTTCACCGAAAGCGTGAATAAAAACTTCCCATGGTTAGCTGTCAAAAAAAAAGTATATCGAAATTCTTTTCTTCAAACCTTTTGGTTGGCCTTTGTGGTTTGGTTTCATAAAAATATAGGAACATGGAACAAAGTTGATAAATACCTTTGTTTGACAGCTTTTGCTGTTGATTTGTACAAGAATTCCTCATTAGGAGTAGATGCTAATAAGTTCACAATTAAACCCAATTTCACCTATTTGCCTCAAGGTTTAGATGATATAAAGCGTGAAAATCATTTTTTATTCATCGGTAGGCTTTCAGAAGAAAAAGGCATAAAACTTCTGATAAATGCTTTTGAAAATTCATCAATAAAGTTAAAAATTGCGGGCACAGGTCCTTTAGAAGATTTTGTCAAAGAATGCAGTAATAAGTGTAAAAACATTGAATACATAGGGAATTTAGATAAACTTGGTGTTTTAAATCAATTGAAGAAATGTAATGCTTTAGTTTTTCCTTCTATTTGGTACGAGGGAATGCCTTTAACGATAATTGAATCTTTCGCTTGTTCAACTCCAATAATTTCATCGAATTTAGGTGCCATGTCGAGCATGATTGTTCATGGAGAAAATGGTTTTCATTTTGAGTCAGGGAATGCAAATCATTTCAAAGAGGTACTGGTGCAATTTAATACACTTTCCAAAAACGAGAAAAATGAAATGAGGCAAAAAGCATTTGAAACATACAAATCCCACTATTCTCCTGAATTGCAGTTGGGTTATTTTGAAGCAATTTATAACGAAGTTTTAAGAAAATAATGATTAATTCCTTATGTACTGTGCCATTACTTGACTATGCCATTTTCAATGGTACTTTAAATCAAATTGGGTTTTCTGGAAAAACCCTTATCAATACGATTAACCAATATTCTTTTTGCATAGCCGAAAAGGATTTGGCCTTTAAAACTGCCTTGCAAGGGTCAGATGTTTTATTGCCGGATGGAATGGCTGTTGTGGCGGCTATTCGATTGTTAGATAATAAAAAAATTAAAAAAATAGCAGGAGCTGATATCCATCTTCATTTGTTAAAGGAACTCAACCAAAAAGGAGGAAGTTGCTTTTACTTAGGGTCTTCTGAAAACACTTTGTTGAAAATCAAGGAACGTGTAGCAATTGAATTTCCTAATATACGTGTGGGGACCTATTCTCCGCCATATCGCTCAGAATTTCCACACGATAAAAAATCTAAAAAAGTAGAAGCTGTTAATGCTTTTCAGCCCGATGTTTTGTTTGTTGGGATGACTGCTCCCAAACAGGAAAAATGGGCTTACTCTCATAAAGAGTATTTGGATGTTAAAATTATTTGTTCTATTGGTGCGGTTTTCGATTTTTATGCCGGTACCGTTGAGCGTCCTAGCTCATTTTGGATAGATTTGAAACTAGAATGGTTTATTCGTTTGCTCAAAGAACCCAAAAGGATGTGGAAACGCTATTTGTATTATGGTTTCGTGTATGTAGGAATCGTTTTGAAAAAGAAAATTTCTATGCTGTTGTGATAGCGGGAAGAAATTTTGAGTTGCAATTATCATAATTGTATTAAAAAAAAACCGTTGGGTGTAATTAGTATTAAAAACGGTTCTCGATACATTTTTTGTTCCGTTTCTCTACACAAAAAACACTCGAACTGACGTTTTTAAATAATTACACCCAACTGTTAAAAAAATATTTTTGTTTAAATTTAGATAGAAAAGCAAACTGATTCTTTTAGTTTTTGATTCGCATACCGCTTGTTTATTAGTAATATATCTTAATTTTTTTATGCCAATATTAAAATTTCTCTCTAATTATCATTTTTCGCGTTATTACAAGATTGGATTCCTAGTTTGGGACATAGTGCTATTGAATGTTGCTGTAATTCTTTCTTTTTACTTTCGATATGGAGATTTAAACCTAGTTATTGTAAAAGGCGATAAGGCTGTGGCTTTATTGTGTAATGTGTTTTGGATTATGCTTTTGCTGTATAAAGATTCGTTTCGGATTGTTCGAACAGAACGAATAGAATCGATACTCTATAGAACCATTCGATTGCTGATGATTCATACGGCAATAATAGCTTTGTTTATTGCGACCTTGAATTATGACGAAGTCTCTCGTGGTCGAATGATTTATTTTTATTTTACTTTTTTTGTTTTATTAGTTGGTTTTCGGATACTATTTATGAAAATGTTGAAATACGTTCGAAAACAAGGGTATAATTTTAGAATAGTGCTAATTGTTGGTGCTAATGCCAAAGGAGAGCGCATGAATAGAATTTTGTCGAAAGACCTTACTTATGGGTATAAGATTTTGGGTTTTTTTGATGATGAACCCGATGTAAAAGAGTTGAATGCACCTGTTTTGGGACAGTTTGCAGATGTTGAAAAGTATTTGGGTTCCCATCAAATAGATGAAATGTACGTAGCCTTGTCTATTGACAAAATTGAAATAATCGATCAAATGACTTCTCTTTGCGAGCGCTATATGGTTAGGATTCGATACGTTCCCGATTTTCAGCAATACACTAAGACCAATAGAGTTCAGGTTGTGTTTTATGGCAATGGCAATATTCCTGTTTTGATGTTGCGCAAAGAGCCTTTAGAAATTAATTTTAACCGTATTGTCAAACAAGTTTTTGATTTTTGCTTTTCATTAATAGTTATTGTATTGGTGTTTTCGTGGTTGTTTCCGATTCTAATTATCCTAATTAAATTAAATTCTAAAGGGCCAATATTTTTTGTACAAGATCGTTCTGGTAGAGACAATCAATCCTTTCCTTGTTTTAAATTCAGAACCATGTATGTGAATGATGATGCCAATAGGGTACAAGCGACTAAGGGCGATTCTCGGATTACTAAAGTAGGTGCCTTTTTGAGGCGTACCAGTATGGATGAGTTTCCTCAATTCTTCAACGTGTTGTTGGGAAATATGTCGGTAGTTGGGCCAAGACCTCATATGTTGTCGCATACGGAACAGTATTCGGAATTAATCAATAATTTTTTGGTGCGTCATTATGCCAAACCGGGCATTACAGGATGGGCACAAGTCAACGGCTATCGAGGGGAAACCAAAGAACTCGCTGATATGCAAGGTAGAGTGGAACACGATATTTGGTATATCGAAAATTGGAATTTTCTTTTGGATATTAAAATTATTTGGAAGACCATTGCTAATGTGTTTCAGGGAGAGAAAAATGCGTACTAGTCCCCAACCCTCTAAAGGGGGAGTAGAAGGAGTTGTCAGTTGTCGGTTAATTGTTTAATCGATTCATCCTTTTGATTGTCAAGAGTACGTTTTGTAATGAAAAAAAAACAATAAAATTCGGACAGTAGCTGACGAGTAATGTTTATATTTGCAAACCTTAAAGATTTAATTTTATGAAGTATTTTTTTTTATTAAAAAAAACAGTTCCTTTCCTTTTTGTTCTTCTTGTATTTTCTTGTAAACCAAGCAAAGAACTAGTGTATTATCAGAATATTGATGGTTTAGCTTCAACTGAAAAATTGAATTCGTATGAGATCAAAATTCAACCCGATGATTTATTGATGATAATTGTCTCGGCGGATGATCCGGAATCGGCTCTTCCTTTTAATTTGAGTACTATTAGCATTCCATCTGCCTATAATACGATGGCCTCTCGAGGACAGGAAACTATGCAATCCTATTTAGTGGATGCCAGTGGTAGTATCGATTTTCCAGTTTTGGGAAAACTAGAAGTAGGAGGATTGTCTCGTTCCGAAGTGATGCAACTATTGGAATCCAAAATTTCTAAATACATCAAAAATCCTATTATTAATATTCGCCTTACGAATTTTAAAGTGTCGGTACAGGGTGAAGTTACTATTCCTGGTACCTATCCCATAAATTCGGATAGAGTAACACTAATAGAAGCGATCAGTATGGCCAAAGACTTGACTATTTATGGTAAAAGAGATAATATCTTAATTATCAGAGAGGTAAATGGAGTTAAATCGTATAATCGAGTAGATATCACTAAGGCAGATTTTATTAATTCTCCTTTTTATTACCTAGCCCAAAATGATGTGGTTTATGTTGAGCCCAACAAAACGAGAATCAATGGTGCTGCCGTTGGTGCCAATACAGGGGTGATTATCTCTATTACTTCTTTATTTATCACTGTAATTACTTTAATTGTAACTGCTTCAAACTAAACTTATATATGGATTTAAATACTAACGCCTTCGATGAGCAAAACGACGATTTTAATTTAAGAGAAGCTATTGAACGCAATCTTAATCACTGGCAATGGTTTGTTATAGGTGCGTTTTTGTGCATTTCGATTGCTTATGTCTATTTGAGGTACACCGTTCCTCAGTACCAAGCCAGTACTACCATTTTAGTCAAAGATGACAAAAAAGGAGGAATGCTCTCGGAGTTATCCGCTTTTGCTGACTTGGGATTAGGTAGTTCTATGAAAAGTAATTTGGATAATGAGGTCGAAATTTTGAAGTCGAGAAGCCTAGCCGAAAAAACGGTTTTGAAATTGGGTTTAAATGTTTCCATGACCAGACAAGGGAAAGTAATAGATTTAGACATATACGAGAAATCTCCAATTCAAGTGCAGTTTTTGAATCCAAAACCCACTTTTTACACCGATAAAATGATTTTTGAGTTTGTCACTGTAACTTCTGAAACATTTGAATTAACTACTAAATCGTTAGCAGGTGCTAGTCCAACGGTATTGAGTACTAAAAAACAATTTCGATATGGTGAAAGCATTCCCACCCGAAATGGTGATTTAATTATTACTAAAGTTATCCCGAAAGGCAATGCTATTGTAGATGATAACCCCATCAATATTATGGTTAGTCCTCTTGAAAATGTAGTCGAAAGTTTTCGGAAACGAACCACTGTGGATCCCGTAAGTAAAACCAGTAGTGTGGTGGTGATTTCAATGAAGGATCCTATATTTAAAAGAGCTGAGTTTTACTTAGACAATATGATACAGATTTATAATGAAGATGCTGCTGCCGATAAGAATTATATTTCAGAAAGTACCTCAAAATTTGTCGCTGAAAGGTTGTTGCTGATTACCCAAGAGTTAGATGGAGTAGAAAAGGATGTAGAGCAATTTAAAACCACAAACCAGCTTACTGATATTGAAACTGAAGCTAAACTTTTTATAGAAGGTTCTAGTGAATACAATAAGAAAAAGGTAGCGATTGAAATTCAGTTGAATATGGTGGCTTCGATGTTGGATTTTATCAAAAAAAGCACCAATTCTGATTTATTGCCCACTAATATGATTTCAGCAGAAGGTGATGCACCCGCACTAATGGACTCCTATAATCAATTGGTTTTAGAGCGCAACCGTATTTTGAAATCGGCTACAGTGGCAAATCCAACTGTTGTTAAGTTGGATCAACAACTTGGCTCCCTGAAAATGAATATTACGGAAAGTTTACGTAGGTTGCAATCCAATCTCACTATTCAAAAAAGAGATTTGGGCAATCAGGAAGGGGCACTAAATAGTAAAATAGGAGATATACCTGTTCAAGAACGTCAGTTTCGCGTTATAGCACGTCAACAAAAAGTAAAAGAAGAACTCTATCTTTATTTGCTTCAAAAAAGGGAAGAAACGGCTATTTCTTTGGCCGCCACGGAACCCAATGCTAGGGTTATTGATGCCGCTAAAGCATCAAAAACACCAGTCTTTCCTAAAAAGAATATGATTTATTTGGCCGCTTTGTTGATGGGACTTTTGATTCCTTTCGGAATTATATACATCATTGATTTATTGGATACCAAAGTTAAAACTCGTTTTGATATTACAGACAAATTTAATATTCCATTTTTGGGAGATATTCCTAAGTCATTGACTCCTAATGAGATGATTAGCACCACAAGTAGAACGAGTTCGGCTGAAGCTTTGAGGATTGTAAGGACGAATCTTGACTTTATGTTGAACCAGGTTCCTGATGGTAGAGCCAAAACAATCTTTATGACTTCGACTATACCAGGAGAAGGGAAAACGTTTTTATCTGTAAATTTAGCTGGTATTTTTGCGCTTTCTGGAAAAAAGGTGCTGTTAATTGGTATGGATATTCGCAGTCCTAAACTCAATGAATATGTAGGTTTACCGAGTTCGAAAGGATTGACTGATTATTTGACAACTAAAGGAGCTGTCATTGGCGATTATATTAATAAATTAGCGAGTTTTGACTCTTTTGATGTACTTTTAGCCGGAAGCATTCCTCCCAACCCAACCGAAATGTTAATGAATAAAAAATTGGATGAATTATTTGCTCAATTAAAAATGGAATACGATTTTATATTAGTAGATACTGCACCTGTAAGTTTGGTTTCGGACACCCTGATTGTTGCTAAACATGCTGATACTTTTGTCTATGTGGTGCGTGCCAATCATTTGGATAAGAGAATGCTGGGTATTCCAGAAATTATGCACCGAGAAAATAAACTACCAAACATGGCATTCTTACTTAATTATACTGAAGCCACAAAGGGATATGGTTATGGCTACGGTTATGGCTATGGTAATTATGGCTATGGAGTTAAACAAGAAAAGAAACCTTGGTATAAAGCCATTTTCAAAAAATAAAAAGAGAGGCGAAAGCCTCTTTTTTTTGTTTAATCCATGGTCGTTTTGTTGGTTTGGAATTTGATTTGAAATAAATTTAAGTTGAGATAATGCTTACCGTAAAAAGGTTTCTATTGCGGTCAACCTGACCAAAAAACAATGAAACAATTCAACTTTTTTTAAGCATTTAAACCATTAAACCTTTTCTAACCGATTCTACTTTTTCTCAAACAAATCAGTACTTTTGCAACTATGGAATTTTCATCAAAACTTTTAGAGACTGCCGTTAATGAAATGTCACAGTTGCCAGGTATCGGTAAGCGTACGGCCTTGCGATTGGTTTTGCATTTGCTAAAACAACCTAAGGAACAAACCAGTTTTTTGTCGCAAGCTTTGACAAGCATGCGAGAGGAAGTGCGGTTTTGTGTGAGTTGTCATAATATCTCGGATGTAGATCTTTGTGCTATTTGTTCAAATGAAAAGAGAGACCATCAAATTATTTGCGTTGTAGAAGATATACGTGATGTAATGGCTATTGAAAATACAGGGCAATTTAGAGGGATTTATCACGTTTTAGGAGGTAAAATCTCTCCTATTGACGGTGTAGGTCCCAATCAATTGAATATTAGTTCGCTGGTCGAAAAAGTTAAGTCGGGTGAGGTTGCCGAAATTATTTTTGCCTTAAGTTCAACTATAGAAGGAGATACCACCAACTTTTATATTTATAAGCAAATACAAGATTGTGAAGTGATTAGCTCTACTATTGCCCGAGGGATTTCTGTTGGAGATGAATTAGAATATGCCGATGAAGTGACTTTAGGAAGAAGTATTTTGCATCGTGTGCCTTTTGAAAAGTCTTTTAAGAATAATTAAAATATTAATAGAAAAGGATGCTTTCAAATTATTAAATGAAAAGCTATATTTGTTACCTATATATTTAAAAATGAACAAAAACATATTCTACCTCTTGTTGGGAATTAGTATTCTCTTTACTTCTTGCATCCCTTCTAAAGATCTTATCTATCTTCAAAACAAAAACGGAAGTTCAACAGACATGCCCATTTCCGAAGTAATGTCTAAACCTTATAGACTGCAGGTAAATGATGTTTTGAGTATTACCATCAAAGCAGACGATCCCAAGTTAGTCACCATTTTTAATCCTACCAATAAAGGAGAAACGGATAACGTAGGCTCTTCTTTGTATTTTTCTGGATATACGGTTGATGATCATGGAAACATTCGAATTCCAGTTTTAGGAGAAATTAATGCAATAGGATATACCGTCGAAGAGTTGAGACTTAAAATAGAAAAACAACTTTTGGACGACTATTTTAAGAAAGAAGCCAACATATTTGTTATCGTTCGTATGGCGGGATTCAAATATACTATTAATGGTGAGGTAGGAAGCATGGGAACAAAATTTTTATTTCAAGATCATGTCAACATAATGGAGGCCATTGCTAATTCAGGAGATATTACCATAACTGGTGATCGAAAAGCAGTTACGATTATTCGTCAAACACCTACAGGAACAGAGATGCACGACATAGACCTTACCGATGTAAACGTGATGAAATCTCCATATTATAATTTGCAACCCAATGATTTTATTTATGTAAAACCACTCAAGCAAAAAACTTGGGGAACTGGTAAAACAGGAATAGAATCGTTGACGACTATTATTACTCTTATTTCCTTATTTACTACTACTTTAGTACTATTAAAATTATAATAAAAAGCATCAATGTTAGATATAAAGGATTTTTCAATTTTTGAAGCTGAAACGGGATTTGATTTTAAAGGATTTTTAATCAAAATTGGAAGTTATTGGAAATGGTTTTTGTTAAGTTTGGCTATTACTTTTACCATTGCTTACCAAGTCAATATCCGTAAAGAAAAGATTTATGCAATGGAGTCGGTGATTTCTGTTAAAGAAGAAACAAATCCTCTATTTACTTCAAATACCAGCTTAGTTTTTAATTGGGGAGGCACATCCGATCAGGTTCAAACTATTGCTACCACTCTTCAATCTCGTTCTCACAATGAGCTGGTTGTTGATAAGTTGCAATATTATATTGGCTATTTGGCACAAGGCAAATACAATCTGGTTGACGCATATGGATCTGTACCTTTTTATGTTACTATCGATAAAAATCGTGGTCAACTTGCTGGAACTCTCATTGGAATTAAATTTCTTAGTGAAAATGAATATGAAATCCGGATTCCTTTTGGAAGTAATTCGGCTTCCTTGATTACTTATGCTAACAATTCTTATAGTAACACGAACGTTGCCGTTGGTGAATTTGTCCAAAAATATAAAGTGGGTAAGCAGGTTTCATTGCCCTTTCTGAATTGGAAATTACAAATCAAAGACAATCCTGGTTTTTATAAAGGGAACGAATATTTTGTTCAATTTAACGATTTTGATGGTACCGTTTCGGGTTATCGAGGGGTCAGTGTGAAGTCTGATGATAAGGGAAGTTCAATTATTACCCTTGGAATGCAAGGAACTAATAAGGCTCGAATGGTCGAATATTTGAATTCAACCGTAAAAATGCTTATTAAAAGACAATTGGATAGCAAAAACCAATTTGCTACCAATACAATTCAATTTATCGATAGTACTTTGGTGGCTATGGAAGCGCAATTGAAAGAAACTACCAATGAACTCAAATCTTTTAGAAAAGACAAAAATATTTATGATATAGAGGGAGACGGGTCTAAGTTTTCGGATAAAGTATTAGAATATGATGTTCAGAAAGATGAGCTAAGTCGAAAATTGGCTTATTATAATTCCTTGAAGTCCTATTTAAAAAACAGTGTGGATTATGCTAAACTTCCAGCGCCCTCTGTCGCAGGAATTGAAGATCCCAATATTGTTACCAATATTTCGAGATTAATTTCTCTTTCGACCCAAAGGTCAGAGATGGCATATGCTGTAAAAAGCGAAAAGATTTTCAAGGATTTTGACAATCAAATGGAAGCGGTTAAAAAGGTCTTGTTAGAGAATATAGCTACTGCCAAAACTTCCTTGCAATACGATATGGCCTTAGTTCAAAGCAAAATCAATGAGGCAGAAAGTACCATCAAGCAATTGCCAGAAGATCAACAGGAACTTATAAAAATTAAAAGGAAATACGATTTAAGCGATAATATCTACAGTACTTTTCTTCAAAAAAGGAGCGAAGCCGATATTGTGAAAGCGGCAAACCTTTCGGATATACATTTTATTGACCCTGCAAAAGATATTGGAGGTGGCCTTATTGGGCCAAGAACATCAGTCAATTATGTTTTAGCCTTATTTCTAGGTTTACTTTTTCCTTTGCTATTGGTTTTTGGAATTTTCTTCATTAATAATTCCATTCAAAACACAGAAGATATTAGTAGGTTGACCCAAATTCCGTTAATAGGTGTTATTGGGTTGAGCAAAGATACTACTGATTTGGCCGTTTTTTCAAAACCCAAATCGGCCTTGTCAGAGTCGTTTCGAGCTATTCGTTCTTCGCTTCAGTACCTCTACAAACAGCAACAGTTGGAAGGTGCAAAAACCTTGATGATTACTTCTTCAGTCAGTGGTGAAGGCAAAACATTTTGTTCGTTGAACATCGCAACGGTATTTGCATTGAGCGAAAAAAAGACTGTAATTATTGGTTTGGATTTGCGCAAACCTAAGTTGTTTGGAGAATTTAATTTGGCCAATGATGTGGGGGTAGTTAATTATTTAATCAAACAAAAAACGGTGGACGAAATTATTAATTCTACTCATATTCCCTTTCTGGATGTCATTTTATCCGGTCCGATTCCTCCCAATCCAGCCGAGATGATTATGAGCGACGGAATGAAAGAACTGATTGATGAGTTAAAGAAAAAATACGATTATATTATATTAGATACACCACCAGTTGGTTTGGTTTCGGATGCATTAGAATTGGCGCAATATTGTGATGTAACCTTGTATATTGTTAGACAGAATTTCACCAAAAAAGATATGATTACTTTATTGAATAATAGAGTCAAACGAGGTGAGCTTAACAATACGAGTATTATTTTGAATGGATTTCAAAACAAAGCCAAATATGGAGCTGGCTATGGCTATGGTTATGGTTATGGCTATGGTACTACAACTTATTCTAACGGATATAATGATGAAGACAAACCAAAGAACATCGTAGAAAAAGTAATTCATAAATTGAAGGGGAACTAAAAGGCTTAGGAGATTAATTTATTGTAAAAAAAGTGTGAAAGCAGAAGCAAATAATAGCATATTAATAACAGGAGGCGCTGGTTTTATTGGCTCAAATTTGTGTGAATATTTTTTATCCAAGGGGTACAAGGTCATTTGTTTAGATAATTTTGCAACTGGTCATCGTCATAATCTGAAAGATTTTGTTACTAATGAAAACTTCCGTTTAATAGAAGGTGATATTCGCAATCTAATAGATTGTCAGAATGCAGTCAAAGGAGTTGATTATGTTTTACATCAGGCTGCTTTAGGATCTGTTCCTCGTTCTTTAAATGATCCGATTACCACTAATGATGTTAATGTTTCAGGTTTTTTAAATATGCTTGTGGCTGCGCGAGATGCTAAAGTCAAACGATTTGTTTATGCTGCCAGTTCTTCAACCTATGGCGATTCAGAGGGATTACCTAAAGTAGAGGACGTTATTGGGAAACCACTTTCGCCTTATGCCATCACAAAATATGTCAATGAATTGTATGCCGAAATATTTGGAAGAACCTATGGATTAGAAACTATTGGTTTGCGATATTTCAATGTTTTTGGTCGAAAGCAAGATCCTCAAGGGGCTTATGCAGCAGTAATTCCAAAATTTGTCATGCAATTGATGCAACTTGAAAGCCCAAAAATAAATGGAGATGGCAACTATTCGCGTGATTTTACTTATATTGATAATGTAATTCAAATGAATGAGTTGGCGATGACCACACAAAATCCAGCTTCTATTAACACGGTTTTTAATACCGCCTATGGCGATAGAAACACCCTAAATAATTTGGTCGATTATTTAAAAAAATATTTATCAGAATACAATCCGAAAATAGCGGAGGTAAAAATAGAATATGGCCCCAATAGAGCGGGTGATATTCCCCATTCATTGGCTAGTATCGAAAAAGCAAAAACATTGTTGGGTTATAATCCACAATTTTCGTTGGAAGAGGGATTGAAGGAAGCCGTGAGTTGGTATTGGAAGAATTTGAGGTAGTTTGGAGTTATGAATTATAAGTTATGAGAGCTGTTTGATAATTGACTAAAAGATAATAGAAAGCAGAAATGCTAGAAATAAAAAAATATAAATTGTTAAAATGAAAATCACTAAAATTTGTTGTATTGGAGCAGGATATGTTGGGGGACCAACTATGGCTGTTATTGCTCAAAAATGTCCCCATATTCAGGTTACTGTTGTGGATTTGAATACGGATAGAATTGCTGCTTGGAATGATGAGGATGTCAATAATATTCCGATATACGAACCAGGACTGAGTGCCATTGTAGCCCAAGCCAGAGGAAGAAATCTCTTTTTTTCGACTGAGGTGGAAAAAGCAATTGATGACGCTCAAATTATTTTTATCTCGGTCAACACCCCTACCAAAACATATGGTAAAGGTAAAGGAATGGCTGCCGATTTAAAATACATCGAATTGTGTGCTAGACAGATTGCCAAAATTGCCAAAGATGATAAAATTGTAGTCGAGAAATCAACTTTACCTGTTCGAACTGCAGAGGCTATCAAGAGTATTCTTGACAATACTGGAAATCATGTTCAGTTTCAAATTTTGTCTAATCCAGAGTTTCTTGCCGAAGGAACTGCAGTAGAAGATTTATTGAATCCAGACCGCATATTGATTGGTGGAGACCCATCGGTTGAGGGACAGAATGCAGTTCAAGCCTTGGTTGATGTGTATTCGAATTGGGTAGCTCCCGAAAAAATATTGACTACCAATTTGTGGTCTTCCGAATTGTCAAAGTTGACTGCCAATGCCTTTTTGGCACAAAGAATCTCTTCAATTAATGCTTTATCCGAGCTTTGTGAAAAAACCGGAGCCAATATTAATGAGGTAGCAAAAGCCATTGGAATGGACAGCCGAATTGGTCCTAAATTCCTTAAAGCATCTGTTGGGTTTGGCGGTTCTTGTTTTCAGAAAGACATTCTGAATTTGGTTTACATTGCCAAATCTTATGGTTTGACAGCTGTGGCCGATTATTGGGAGCAAGTAATTATAATGAATGACCATCAGAAGAAACGGTTTTCAAATAATGTGGTTCAAACTCTTTATAACACAGTTGCCGATAAAAAAATAGCCTTTTTGGGTTGGGCTTTTAAAAAAGATACTAATGATACTAGAGAATCAGCAGCGATTTTTGTCGCAGATGATTTAATCAACGAACAAGCACAAATTGCGGTTTATGATCCAAAAGTTTCTCATAAAAAAGTTTTAGCTGATTTGGATTATTTAGAGACTAGAAGTGCTGAGAAAAATGCCAAAGCCATTAGCTCTTTTGAAAGCCCTTACGATGCTTGTAAAGAGGCTCACGCTATTGCCATCCTTACCGAATGGGATGAATTTGTGGGTTATGATTGGCAAAAAATATATGATAACATGCAAAAACCAGCTTTTGTTTTTGATGGCAGGAATATATTGAATAAAGTAGAACTAGAAGCGATAGGATTTGTTTATCAGGCAGTAGGAAGTTAGAAGTCAAATGGCATTGAAGGCCTCAAAAGGCGAATTGTAATTTTAGAACGTAATAAACTAAGTTTTCATTATTGGAAACAAAAAAAATATAAAATTGAATACAACTATAAAAATAGGTATTATCGGGTTGGGATATGTTGGATTGCCATTGGCACGACTTTTTGCTACTCAATATTCTGTTGTGGGATTTGATATTAATCAGTCTCGAATTGACTCTCTTAAATTAGGGATTGATAAAACACTTGAGATTGATTCCGAAAGTTTACTAGAGGTTTTGGTTGCCAATTCAACTTCAGAAAACGGTTTGTATTGCACTTCATCACTAAGTGAAATTGCAGATTGTACTTATTATATTGTTACTGTTCCTACACCAGTGGACAAGAACAATCGTCCCGATTTGACTCCTTTGTATAAATCGAGTGAAACCGTTGGTAAGGTTCTAAAAAAAGGAGATATTGTCATTTATGAATCTACTGTCTATCCGGGAGTTACGGAAGAAGAATGTGTGCCTGTTTTAGAAAAAATATCAGGATTAAAATTCAATGTCGATTTTTTTGCGGGTTATTCACCAGAACGTATTAATCCGGGAGACAAAGAGCATACTGTTGATAAAATACTTAAAGTTACTTCGGGTTCTACTCCAGCCGTTGGACAAAAAGTAAACGAATTGTACCAATCTGTGATTACCGCTGGAACCCATCTTGCGCCTTCAATAAAAGTAGCCGAAGCTGCTAAAGTTATTGAGAATTCACAACGCGATATTAATATTGCTTTTGTCAATGAATTGGCTAAAATTTTCAATATACTAGAAATCGATACCCAAGCTGTTTTGGAAGCAGCAGGAACAAAATGGAATTTTCTTCCTTTTAAACCAGGATTAGTTGGCGGACATTGCATCGGTGTCGATCCTTATTATTTGGCACAAAAAGCACAAGAAAATGGATATCACCCCGAAATAATTCTTGCTGGACGCCGTTTGAATGACAGTATGGGCGATTATGTAGCTTCGCAGGTGGTCAAGTTGATGATTAAAAATGGGATTACTATAAACGGTGCCAACTTGTTAATGTTGGGAATTACGTTCAAAGAAAACTGTCCAGATGTTCGCAACACAAAAATTGTCGATGTAATCCGTGCTTTAGAAGATTATGGTATTCAAGTGAGTACTTATGATCCTTGGGCCAATCCAGTTGAGGTTTTGCATGAATACCAATTGACAACACATAATGAGATTCCTACGACCAGATTTGATGCAATTGTTTTGGGAGTAGCGCATCAGGAGTTTTTAGCATTGGATCTTGATGCTCTAAAAAAACAAAATAGTGTGGTTTATGATGTCAAAGGCGTTTTGGGTAATCAAGCAGATGGGAAGTTGTAGGATATAGAATTTAGAATAAAGATAATAGAAAAGCTAAAAATTAATTGAAAATAGATATACAATTTTAATATCATTAGAAAATGAAAAAAATATTAATTACAGGTGGTGCCGGATTTATTGGGTCGCACGTTGTTAGGCGTTTTGTTCGAAATTATCCAGAGTACCAAATTTTTAATTTGGATGCATTGACTTATGCTGGAAATTTAGAGAATATAAAAGATATCGAAAAAGAGTCGAATTATACTTTTGTAAAGGGGGATATTACAGATGAGGCTTTTATAGCTGAGTTGTTTCAAGAACATCAGTTTGATGGAGTCATTCATTTGGCTGCTGAATCTCATGTAGATCGTTCTATTGAAGATCCAATGGCATTTGTAAAAACCAATGTTATTGGCACTGTGAATTTGCTTAATGCAGCCAAAAAACAATGGGCAAATGATAGTGAAGGCAAGCGTTTTTATCATGTGAGCACAGATGAAGTTTATGGTTCTTTAGGAGCAGAAGGGTTGTTTACAGAAACCACTCCCTATGATCCCAATTCGCCTTATTCGGCTTCTAAAGCGAGTTCCGACCATTTTGTTAGAGCTTATGGCGAGACTTATGGTTTGCCTTTTGTATTGACTAATTGTTCTAATAATTATGGTCCAAATCATTTTCCAGAAAAATTGATTCCATTGTTTATTAATAATATTATCAATAATAAACCTTTACCCGTTTATGGAGATGGAAATTATACTCGTGATTGGCTTTTTGTAAAAGATCATGCGGTGGCTATTGACTTGGTTTTTCACGAAGGTGCAACTCATGAAACGTATAATATTGGTGGTTTCAACGAGTGGAAAAATATTGATTTGGTAAAAGTATTGTGTCAAATTATGGACACCAAACTGGGAAGAGAAGCAGGGGAATCTGAAAAACTGATTACTTATGTCAAAGACCGACCTGGACATGACTTGCGATATGCTATTGATGCCAATAAAATCAACAAGGAATTGGGATGGAAACCTTCTGTAACTTTTGAACAAGGATTGGAGATAACCATCGATTGGTATTTGAGTAATCAGGAATGGCTTGACAATGTAACTTCGGGAGATTATGTCAAGTATTATGAGCAGATGTATTCTTAGGAACGAAAATCGATGATCGAAAATCGAACAACAAACAATCGCAAATATGAATTGGTATGTAGTATATACTAAGCCCAAGTGGGAAAAGAAGGTAGCCGAGCGGTTGAATGAGATTGGGATAACCTCTTATTGTCCGTTAATTGCCAAAATGAGTCAATGGTCGGATAGAAAAAAAAAGGTAAATGTGCCTTTATTCAATTCTTATATTTTTGTTCAATTAGAAGAAAAGGATCGCAATCGGATATTTGAAGCACCTGGAGTTGTTCGTTATTTGTTTTGGTTGGGAAAACCTGCAGTAGTAAAAAATTCGGAAATAGAAGCGATTCAAAATTGGCTTTCTGCTCCAGAAACCTATGAAGTTTCAATAGATGGATGGAAAAAAGGAGATACCATTGTATTAGAATCGGGGCCTTTTGTAAGTCAATCGGCCGTTATAAAAGAGGTTAAACAGAATCATTATGTTTTGATTTTAGAATCGTTAGGTTGTGTGCTTAAAGTGAATAAAAAAGAGATATAATTTTGTTTTTGAAATAAATTAATTATACATATTTAGTGCTTAGTGTGTATTTGGGAAGTAATAGGTTTATTGATAGTGAAATAGAGTTAAAATGTTCTCTGTTTTTTTAGTTGTTTGAAGACACTATATTCAGCTATTAAAAAACTTATTTTCTTTTTATTTTACTATAAATTTGCAAACGCTTGAAGTTTAGCAACCCCATTATGGGAGTGGCAACGGCGAAGCCATGTTTAGTTTTAGTTCTCAGCTCACTGAACAAAATGCAGGGAGTTCTGTAGTTGATAAGCCTATAATCGAGTACTTGTTTTTAAGTTGAATTTAATATAGGCAAATTAGCCTTTTGTTATACTAAAAAGTAAAGGATAACGTTTCCTTTTTTTAATTTTTAATAATTGTTATTTATTCCCTTTTCAATATGAAAAAAATAATTACTGTTTTTTTATTAGTATTTGCCCTTTTGCAATCGGGTGCAATGAAGGCTCAGGATTTTTTGAAAGGCACTGATTTGAGTACCGTTAAAGTTGATTATTTATCAGATGCTGATATAGCCAAAATAAAATCGCAATTGCAAAGCAACAATACGACTATTGAGCAAGTAGAGCCTATGGCTTTGGCCAAAGGGATGTCGGCTACAGAGTTTGCTAAATTAAAAGTTCGATTGGGATCACAATTTGCAACCGGAACAACCGGAGTTTCTAATGGAGATGTTTATGATGAGAAAAAGGGAGAGCAAAGCCGTAAACAAGAAAAAATAGTAAATAAAAAAGTAAAGGATACCTTAAATTCATTAGTTTTTGGATCGGAGTTGTTTGATAATCCCGATTTGAATTTTGAACCGAATTTAAAATTGGCAACACCAGTGAATTATGTTTTGGGTCCTGGGGATGAATTGCAAATTAGTGTTTATGGTGTTCAGGAATATAATGCTAGCATACCTGTAACTACAGAAGGTAAAGTTAGTATTCAATATGTTGGTCAAATTCCAGTTTCAGGCATGACCATTGAAGCCGCTACTCAAAAAATAAAAGGGGCTATAGCCAGAGTATATAGTACTGTTGCTTCAGGGCAATCTCAAGTAGGTATTAGTTTGAGTCGGATTCGCACTATAAAAGTCACAATTATTGGTAGTAAGCAACCTGGAAATTATTCTATATCTTCTTTGGCTACGGTTTACAATGCTTTGTTTTTGGGTGGTGGGCCAGGTAAAAATGGGAGTTATAGAAATATTGAGCTTTTGAGAAACAACAAACTCTATAAGAAAATTGATATTTATAACTTTTTAGTCAATGGCAATCAATCCGATAATGTGGGCTTGAAAGACAATGATGTTATTCGAATTCCTGCCTATTCGCAGAGGGTTACTGTTGAAGGTCAAGTAAAACGTCCTGGAATTTTCGAGATGAAATCGGGAGAAACTTTCAAAGATTTATTGGCTTTTGCTTCTGGATTCAATGAGTTTGCTTACACGGCTTCGGTTAATGTATTGCAAAAAACCAGTAAAGATTTTAAAGTAAAAGATATTAAATCCTCGGAGTTTGGTACTTATAAACCTCTCGCAGGAGATGTTTTTCGAGTTTCGAAGATATTGAACCGATTTGAGAATCGTATTCGAATTGAAGGAGCTGTTTTTAGACCTAATATTTATTCTTTTTATGAAGGAATGCGCATTTCGGATTTGATTCAACAAGCAGATGGGCTCAAAGAAGATGCTTATACTAAAAGAGCCACAATAGTTCGAACAAAAGCAGATTTGACCACAGAGGCAGCACATGTGAATCTAGAAAAAGTTCTTTCTGGAGATGCCGAAGCGAATATTAGTTTGCAAAAAGAAGACATCATCACAGTGTATTCAGTATTAGATTTCAAGGAGGATTACAAAATAACCATTGATGGCGAAATAAAAATGCCAGGTGAATATGAGTTTCACGAGAATCTGACTTTGAAAGATTTATTGCTACAAGCAGGAGGATTGACAGGGTCGGCATCCAAAAGGATAGAAGTAGCTCGAATGATCAAATCAGACGAAATAAATGCAACAAATTCAAGTAAAGTTCAATTGTTTAATTTGGAATATACTGAAGTGAATAATGAAGAAATCAGAAATTTTGTATTAGAACCTTTTGATGTAGTGAATGTTCGAAGAATGGCTGTTTATGAAAAACCAGCAATGGTAACCGTGACTGGAGCTGTAAATTATACCGGAAAATATGTTTTGGCCAACAAAAAAGAAAAAATTTACGATGTGATTCAACGAGCAGGAGGTTTATCTTCTGTTGCTAATATGGATGGAGTTAAAATCAAACGTCCTATTCAAGCCAAGCAAATAGAAGAATTAGAAAATGTAAATCTGAATTTGGGGAAAAAAGATTCTATTCAAGAAAAACTGACTAAGAAGCTGAAAGAGGATTTGAAATATGCTACTATTCCAGTAGATTGGAAATCCATTGTAGAAGATCCAACCGATAAAACTAATGTTACCTTATTCCCTGGGGATGAAATAGAAGTTTCTGTTTACAACGAGAGTGTGAAAGTGACCGGGAATGTTCTTTTGACTTCGGAGATACCTTATAGCAGAGGGAAAGGCTTTAGTTATTATTTAGGAGCTGTTGGTGGTACCGATGCTAAGGGATGGAAGAAAAAAGCCTATATTATTTATCCAAATGGAAAAGCAGCTGTGTCGAGTTCTTTCTTTTTTATTCGTTCTTATCCAAAAGTGTTGCCGGGTTCACAGATTGTAATACCTGAGAAGCCTGAAACCAGAAAAATGAGTACAGGAGAGTGGGTTAGTATTGGTAGTGTAATAACGAGTCTTGCTTTATTGATTGTAACCTCTTTTAAATAGTACTTACTTTTAGATTAGATTTAAAAGAATAAATTAAACCAAAACCAAAACGGATATTCGAATGACAACAAAAGAACCTATAGTCAAAGATGAAATAACATTAAAAGGATTGTTCGATAAATATGCCAAATGGTATCATTTTTTTCTTTTGAAATGGAAGACTATTGTATTGGCTGGAATTATTGGAGGGATATTAGGATTGGGATATTCGTTTACCCAAAAACCAGTATATATAGCAACACTTACTTTTGCACTTGAAGGTGATAAATCAGGAGGTTCTAGTGGGGTCTTAAGTTTAGCAAGTCAATTCGGGTTAAGTTTGGGAGGTAGTGGAGGAGGAATTTTCGAAGGCTCCAATTTGAGTGAGTTATTTAAGTCTCGAAACATGGTGGAACAGACCTTGATGAAGCCTGTTTTTTATAAAGGAAAAACAATTTCCTTCGCAGAAATGTATATTCAGAATAAGGAATGGAGGGATAATTGGAATAAGAAACCCAAATTGGCTAAAATTCAATTTCCACCAAACACCAAAAGAAAGTATTTCACGAGAATACATGACAGTATTTTGGGGGCGATTTATGGTGATTTATCTAAAAATTCTTTGTCCGTTGGGCAAAAAGATAAAAAAGTTGATATTATCACTATGGAGTTTACTTCTGGAAACGAACAGTTCTCAAAAGAATTTTGCGAGGCTTTAGCGAGGCAAGTAGGATTGTTTTATATCACTACCAAAAGCAAAAAAGCAAGAACTAATATGGAAATTCTTGAAAGACAAACTGATTCTATTAGAAGTGAATTGAATAATGCTATTGCAGGAGTGGCAACAGCAAATGACAATACTTTTAATTTGAATCCTGCCCTAAATGCCCGCAGAGTTCCTTCTTCACGAAAACAGGTTGATGTTCAGGCTAATGCAGCTATACTTACTGAATTAGTAAAGCAAACCGAATTAGCTAAAGTTACTGTTAGGAGAGAAACACCATTAATTCAAGTTTTAGACAGACCCATTTATCCTTTGAAAATGGAAAGATTTCGAAAATTGAAAGGAATAATTATGGGTGGATTTATGGGTGGATTTTCTGTAATGCTATTTCTGGTTGGAAGAGTCAGATTGAAACAATTAATGGCCAAATAGTCTGGAAAATTATCCATTTTAAGGATAACAAATACTTATTAGACAACTTATCTTCAAATTTGTGTATTTATTCAGCTTTTTTTTAGAAATTCTGAGATTATTCCTAATTACATCAATGAAACAATCGGCTAAAGAGGCTATACTAAATTTTTCATACGTTTTTCTCTCACAAGGGTTCTCACTTATTTTGAGTATATCCTTGTCTTTTATTGTACCTAAAATACTAGGAATTGAAGAGTTTGGTTATTGGCAATTTTTTTTATTCTTAAGTTCCTATGTTGGTTTTTTTCATTTAGGATTGTTAGACGGGATTTATCTTAGATATGGAGGAAAGTCTTTTTCGGATGTAAATAATTCCTTATTGCATTCTCAATTTAGAATTTTATTTTTTTTAGAACTGATTGTTGGATTGTTTGTTACCCTATTTGCTCTATTTTGTTCAAACGATCTTCACAAAAAGAGCATCCTTATTTTTGCCTCTATATATTTAATTCTTTCCAATCTATCCACTTTTTTTGGAACTGTTTTTCAGGCTTTTAATAAAATGAAATTGTTTTCAATTTCAGCTGTTATTGATAAAGTTGTTTTTTTAGTTTTCTTGTTTTTTTTATTCTCGTTCCAAGTAAAGAATTCTGAATATTATATTTTTTTTTATGTTATTGCCCGTTTGTTTGGACTCATTTACTCAATCTATCACGGAAAAGTAATTTTATTCACTAAGGCTTTAGATTTCAAAAAAAGTCTAATAGAATTTAAAGAAAATATAGCTGTTGGCTCCCTATTGATGTTGTCTAATATTGCAGGAATGCTCGTCTTGGGAGTAGGTAGGTATTTAATCGAAAAAACATGGGGAATCGTAATTTTCGGAAAAATTTCTCTTTCCTTATCCTTAACCGCTTTTTTCTTATTGTTTATTAGTCAGGTGAGTATTGTGTTGTTTCCTCTATTGATTCAACGGGGAAGTGAACAGCAAAAAAAGGTATATGTGGTAGGATTAGATTTCTTAAACATCATTTTGAATGGAATATTCTTGTTTTTCCCTATAGTAGTATTGTTTATTAAAGTTTGGTTGCCATCTTATGCTGATAGTATTACTTATTTTGTAATTCTTCTGCCTTTGTGTTTGTTTGATGGTAAGATGCAAATTCTTTTTAGTACGTATATGAAAATACTGAGAAAAGAAAAGTTATTACTGTTGTTTAACATCATTTCATTGATACTAGTTACGCTATTTTCTATAATAGGTGTTATGATGAAGAATCTTAATTTTGTCCTTTTTTCGATGACAATCGCTGTAGCAATAAGGTCAATAATAATAGAGACCTATCTCTCTAATTTTTTCGGTTTATCTAGCTTCAAAAAAACGGTTTACAATATATTTCTTTCCGTTCTATTTTGTTATGTAATGATTGCATTTGAACCTATAAAAGGGTTTGTTGTTTTTTTATCCTTTTATGTTTTATATCTAATTTTGATTAAAAAAGAGATAATTCATATTGTAAGTTTTATTAAAGAGCTAAAAGCAAAATAGTACTAAATGATGAATATTATTGTAAATATATTATTTCTGTTTTTAGGACTTAACCTATTTGTTTTGATTAATAAGCGGTACTCTAGTTCTATTAATCATGTTAGTATATTTACCGCCGTTTGGTTAATGATTTTTCTGGGTTCTCAACTTTAAGGATATGCAGAGATACATTGGTTTACACAAATTGTTGATTATCTATCGT
>ERZ1034361.466-NODE-466-length-26075-cov-3.436187_pt1 | contig 26075 bp, 25 predicted proteins | sample MGYA00520617_ERZ1034361 | MGnify/ENA primary metagenome ERZ1034361 (study PRJEB33736, sample SAMEA104284507) | Azolla filiculoides | biome: Urban; feature: Water surface; material: Ditch water | place: Netherlands | collected 2015-10-28 | depth 0-0.1 m ...
TCAAAGGTCAAAACGGGATTGAGGAAATCAAAAATATTTTTGCCAATGTCGATATTTCTGAAGCTGCTTATGGCTCGAAAGACAATGTGGAAATTGCCAATTCTGATTTCCTAAACGGATTGAATTACAAAGAAGCGACCAAGAAAGTTATCGAAGAATTGGAAAAATTAAACCAAGGAAAAGGGAAAATCAATTACCGTTTGCGTGATGCTGTTTTCTCTCGTCAACGTTATTGGGGAGAACCGTTTCCGGTGTATTATGTAAATGGCTTGCCACAAATGATTGATGCGCAACATTTACCAATTATCTTGCCTGAAGTAGAGAAATATTTACCAACCGAAGACGGTCAACCGCCATTAGGAAATGCTTTGGTTTGGGCTTGGGACAGTTCAAATAATAAAGTAGTTGAAACCAGTTTAGTCGATAATAAAACCATTTTTCCATTAGAATTGAATACAATGCCAGGTTGGGCGGGAAGTTCATGGTATTGGATGCGTTATATGGATGCGCACAATGAGAACGAATTTGCCAGCAAAGATGCACTTGCCTATTGGGAAAGCGTGGATTTATACATTGGCGGAAGCGAACATGCAACCGGACACTTATTGTATTCTCGTTTTTGGAACAAATTTCTAAAAGACAAAGGTTTCGCACCTACCGAAGAACCATTCAAAAAACTAATTAATCAGGGAATGATTTTAGGAATGAGTGCGTTTGTATATCGATTGGATGGAACAAACACCTATGTTTCGAAAAACAGAATAGAAGGTCAAAAAATACAGCCGATACATGTTGATGTTTCAATGGTTAATTCTTCAGATGAATTAGATGTTGAAAGATTCAAAAATTGGAGAGAAGATTACGCTGATGCAGAATTCATTTGTGAAGAAAGTGGAAAATATATTGTAGGTCGCGAAATCGAAAAAATGTCGAAATCCAAATACAATGTAGTAACTCCGGATGATATTTGTAATGAATACGGAGCCGATACCTTGCGTTTGTATGAAATGTTTTTAGGCCCATTGGAACAAGCGAAACCTTGGAATACGGCAGGAATTTCGGGAGTTTTTGGATTCTTGAAAAAACTGTGTCGTTTGTATTTTGATGATAATGGTTTGATTGTGACCAATGACGCACCAACCAAAGACAACCTGAAATCATTACACAAAACCATCAAAAAAGTAGCGGAAGACATTGAGAGTTTCTCTTTCAATACATCTGTTTCTCAGTTTATGATTTGTGTGAATGAATTGTCAACTCAAAACTGTCATTCTCGTGCGATTCTGGAACCATTAGCGATTGTAATTTCGCCTTATGCGCCTCATATTGCCGAAGAATTATGGTCGTTGTTAGGGAATTCCGGTTCTATTGCAACGGTTGCTTTTCCGGCTTTAGAGGAAAAACATTTGGTGGAAAGTGATAAAGAATATCCGGTTTCTTTTAACGGGAAAATGCGTTTCACGATGGTTTTACCTTTGGATTTAACCAAGGAACAAATCGAGGAAATTGTAATGAAAGACGAAAGAACCATCAAACAATTAGAGGGAAGAACGCCAAACAAGGTGATTATTGTTCCTGGAAAAATTATCAATTTGGTGGGATAAAATAGAATTTACCATTTTTATGAAAATCCAAATTCCAATGTAGTTATTGGGATTTGGATTTTTTTATGGATAGAAATGTAACATTTTTTTGATTCTGCGTATAATAAGTAAATCAAAATAAGATGAAAAAATATGAAGTGCATACGTTGAAGAAGAGCTTTGGTTTTTCGAGTATGAAAGAAGAATTGGCTCAAGAAGTAGCACAGTTTTTGAACCGCAAATCTGCCGAAGGCTACGAAGTAATCAATGTTTCGTTCACATATTATGAAGCCACGGAATTAATTGCGTTTATAACTATTTGTAAATAAAAAAATGCCAAAATGACATTCTGAAAATTTGGTTCAGATTTTGATGATTCTTTTATAACTTTTAAAATTAAAAAAAAATAAAATATGGGAATGGGTTATATGATATTGGCTGGAGCAATTATGCTGGTAAGCTGGTTAGTTAGTTCAAGACTAAAAAGCAAGTTTGAACATTATTCAAAATTACAATTACAAAACGGAATGTCCGGTGCCGAAATCGCCGAAAAAATGCTGGCTGATAACGGAATTCGGGATGTGAGAGTCATCTCAACACCGGGACAATTAACAGATCATTACAATCCGGTAGATAAAACGGTTAACTTAAGTGAGGCGGTTTACAATCAAAGAAACGCCGCTGCCGCTGCAGTTGCTGCTCACGAATGTGGTCATGCGGTTCAACATGCTGTGGGATATCAATGGTTGACTATGCGTTCTCAGTTAGTGCCAATCGTGAATGTGGCGTCTACATACATGCAATGGATTTTGCTGGCCGGAATCTTGATGATCAAAACGTTTCCACAATTGTTATTGATTGGAATTATTGTTTTTGCTGCTACAACTTTGTTTTCTATTGTTACTTTGCCGGTTGAATATGACGCGAGTAATCGTGCTTTGGCTTGGCTGAAAACTAAAAATATGTTGAATCGTGCCGAATATTCCGGAGCCGAAGATTCGTTGAAATGGGCCGCCAGAACATATGTGGTAGCTGCTCTGGGATCTATCGCTACTTTGTTGTATTATGTGTCGATTTATATGGGAGGCAGTCGAAGAGACTAACTTTTTTTGAATGAAATATAAAATCCGTCTTGTGAAAATAAGGCGGATTTTTTTTATCAAATGACCAAATTTAATTAAAAAAGCCATCTGTTTTTGCAGATGGCTTTTGTGTTTTATAAGTTGAAAGGAAATAGTTTTATTTTCCTTTGTTTGCTTCAATAATGTATTTTTCTAATGCCATTGTCATAGAAGGAGTTGCTGGTGTTGGAGCTAAAATGTCTACTCTCAAGCCATGATCTAATGCTTCTTTTTGGGTTGTGCTTCCAAAAACTGCAATTCGAGTGTCGTTTTGTTTGAAGTCAGGGAAGTTTTTAAACAATGATTTTATTCCTGTTGGACTGAAAAAAGCCAAAACATCATAATAAACATCTGCTAAATCCGATAAATCACTCATTACTGTTCTGTAAAAAACGGCTGGAGTCCAATCTACTTTTAATGCGTTTAGCGTTATTGGCGCATCGGCATTCAATTGGTCTGAAGCAGGTAATAAGAATTTTTCGTCTTTGTATTTTTTTATCAGAGGAGATAAATCAGCAAAATCTTTAGGACCTACGTAAATTTTACGCTTTCTGTACACTACATATTTTTGCAGATAAAAGGCAATCGCTTCGGATTGACAGAAATACTTTAATCCTTCAGGTACTTTAAAACGCATTTCGTCAGCTACTCTAAAGAAGTGATCTACAGCATTTTTACTCGTCAAAATAATGGCCGTGTAATGATTAAGATCAATTTTTTGAAGTCTAATTTCTTTTGCATTAACTCCTTCTACATGAATAAAAGGTCTGAAATCAATTTTCACTTTATGCTTTTGTTGCAACTCAAAGTAAGGAGAATTTTCCACTTTAGGCTCGGGCTGTGACACCAAAATTGTTTTCACTTTCATATTTAACATTTTCTAAGCAATCCCTTTTGTAAACCAATAATACATAAAATAATAAGGGGCTATTTCAAGTGCGCAAAGATATAAAATAAAATAAAACAACTTACCGAATATTACATTTTGATAATTTTTTATTGAAATTAAATAAGTCAACATGTTTATCACTAGTACTAACCCAATAATTATGAGGGGAATATTCTTTGAGACAGCATCATAATAAAACAAAATAATGTTTATTGGGAGTATAAATAATCCAATATAGGTTCTGTAGGTGACTTTTTGAAGGTTAAAATGCTCCATAAAATCTTCAATATTGAATGAAGTGGCGATGATTTTCTCTATAAGATATTTAGCCAAAATAAAGAAAATAAGAAATGTGATGATTTGAATGTAAAGCAGCCAATCTGTTTTTGAAGCATAGCCAAAAATACTCAGCGAAATTTGAATAAAAAAGGCAAGTGAAACCACCTGTACAAAAAATAAGGAAATAGTAAACCCGCTTTTAAGGTGACTACTGTCTTTATAGACTTTGATGTATTTGTCTGAAAAGACCAAGTTGATAAAATCACCAAATCGATTTTCGAATACCGATTTAGTAAGGGCAATAATCAGAAAGGACAAGACAAACAGAAGTGTTGCCCAGTCTTTGTTTTCGGTGATCCTTGGATGCAGTAGGTGTTCAATCATAGCGAGACAAAATTACTAATTTTTTGTATCATTCTTTTTATTATAAATTTATTATGAATCAAATGCTATAAAAAGTTTACTTTTGCGAGGAAATTACTCAAAATATGAACGATTGTATTGTTATAATCCCAACCTATAACGAAATTGAAAACATCGAGAGCATTATCAGATCGGTGCTTTCGCAACACAAACCTTTTCATATTCTAATTATTGATGATAATTCGCCGGATCATACTGCGGATAAAGTAGTACTGCTTCAGTCAGAATTTGAAGGAAGATTATTTTTAGAAAAAAGAGCAAAAAAATCAGGTTTGGGAACGGCTTATGTTCATGGTTTTAAATGGGCATTAGAACGAAAATATGATTTCATTTTCGAAATGGATGCTGATTTCAGTCATAATCCAACTGATTTAGAAAAATTATACAATGCCTGTCACTTTGGAGATGCTGATTTAGCGATTGGTTCTCGATATGTTACAGGTGTAAACGTAGTCAATTGGCCTTTGAGCCGGGTATTGATGTCTTATTTTGCTTCGGTTTATGTACGAATCATTACCGGAATGAAAATTCATGATGCTACAGCAGGTTTTGTTTGTTACAAAAGACAGGTGCTCGAAGGAATTAATATAAATAAAATACGATTTGTGGGTTATGCTTTTCAAATTGAAATGAAATACAGAACCTATTGTAAAAAATTTCAAATTGTAGAGGTTCCCATTATTTTTACAGACCGAACCAAAGGGCAATCCAAGATGAGTAACTCGATTATTATCGAAGCGGTTTTTGGAGTTATTGCACTTCGATTAAAGAAATTAGTCAACACATTATAAGAAAAAGATACGATGAACAGGGTTTTAATTAAGAATGCCAAGATAGTAAATGAAGGAACGATTTTTGAAGGTGACGTACTAATTGAAGATGACTTAATTGTTGAAATTTCAGAAAGCATAAGCGCCAAATCTTCCCAATGTAAAATTATCGATGCCGAAGGAAATTATTTAATTCCCGGTGCAATTGACGATCAAGTACACTTTAGAGAACCGGGTCTGACGCACAAAGGAGACATAGAATCAGAATCGAGAGCGGCTGTAGCGGGTGGAATTACTTCCTATATTGAACAACCTAATACGGTTCCCAATGCGGTGACACAGGAAATTCTAGAAGAAAAATACCAAATTGCTTCTGAGAAATCGTATGCGAATTATTCGTTTATGATGGGGGCTACCAATGATAATTTGGAAGAAGTTTTAAAAACATATCGATAATATGTGGCAGGAATCAAAATATTTTTGGGCTCCTCAACCGGAAATATGTTGGTGGATAATGAAGCTACTTTAGAAAGGATTTTTTCCAGCACGCCAATGCTTATTGCGGTGCATTGTGAAGACGAAACAACCATCAAAAATAATCTTGAAAAATACAAAGAAGAGTTTGGAGACGACGTTCCTGTAACGGTGCATCACCTTATTCGAAGTGAGGAAGCTTGTTATATTTCTTCTTCAAAAGCGATTGCTCTTGCCAAAAAAACTGGCGCTCGTTTGCATATATTTCATCTTTCGACTGCCAAAGAAATGGATTTGTTTACCAACAAAATTCCATTAGAAGATAAAAAAATTACTGCCGAGGTTTGTATTCATCATTTGTGGTTTACCAATGAAGATTACGCCACCAAAGGCAATTTGATAAAATGGAATCCAGCAGTAAAAACGGCCAATGACCGTAAAGTCCTTTGGGAAGCCTTGCTTGACGATCGAATTGATGTGATTGCTACAGATCACGCACCTCATACTTTAGAAGAAAAAAAACAATCTTATCTTAATGCGCCTTCAGGAGGTCCACTTGTGCAACATGCTGTTGTGGCTATGTTTGAAGCATATCATCAAGGAAAAATAAGTATTGAGAAAATTGTTGAAAAAATGTGTCACAATCCGGCTAAGATTTTCAAAATTGAAAAACGTGGTTTTATCAAAGTTGGGTATTATGCTGATTTAGTGATTGTAAATTCAGGCTTGCCTTGGAGTGTAAAAAAAGAAAATATTTTGGCAAAATGTGGTTGGTCTCCGTTTGAAGGATTTACTTTTAAATCCAGGATTACCCATACTTTTGTAAACGGACAATTGGTTTACAGCGCTTTTAAAGTAAAAGAAATTCGTGCCGGAAAGCGTTTGTTATTTGATAGATAAAAAGCAAAATGAAAAAAATAGTAGTCTTAGTCGTGCTTTTGGTTTTTGTAAGTTGTAAAGAAGAGGTTGTTAAAAAACCCAATCGGCTTATAGAAAAAGATGTGATGGTCAATATCATGTATGATTTGTCATTATTGGAAGCCATTAAATATCAAAGTCCTGCAACATTAGACTCAAATAAAATAAGTCCAAAGCAATATATTTATAAAAAATATAAAGTCGACAGCCTGCAATTTGCGCAAAGTAATGTGTATTATGCTTCAGATTATGAAGAATATAAAAACATGTTTGAGCAAATGACTAAGCGATTAGATCAAAAGAAACTTGCTGTTGAAGCCTTGATTAAAGCGGAAAAAAAGAAAAAAAAGGAAGCTAAAAAAGCAAAATCAGCTCTGAATAAAAAAACTGATTCTTTAGAATTGAATCGTAGAAAAAAGCTCGATTAGAGAAGCGAAATTTCTTGTATGTAGGTTTTAATATCTTTAAAATCAGTATTCAAAGTGGTTTTTATTTTTTCGTTTGAATACAGATTTTTCGAATAAGATGATTTTGCGGTTGCTTGTGTCAATTTTCTTTTTTGCATCAAAAAGTTGGATAGAAACCAATCGATTCTCCAGCAAACTTCCATAAAAAAAGGAGTAGCGTGAAAAGTTGGTTTTTTGACTTTAAAACTTTTTGCGATACTTTCTAATACATCTTTAAATACCATGTTTTCGGCAATTAAAGTAAAGCGTTCGTTTATAATTTCACTTTTCATTAATTCAAATGCTATTCGAACAACATCTGTTACGGCAACAAATCCGGTAGTTCCCAGAGTGTAAAATCGCAATCCGTTAGCAACTTCCGTAAAAATTTTACCGCTTCCTTGTTCCCGAAAACCTGGGCCCAGAATAACGCCCGGATTAATAATAATTACAGGTAATCCTTCTTGTTGTCCACGCCAAATTTCCATTTCGGCTCCGTATTTTGAAATCGCGTAATCACTATGTGGTTTTTCCGGATTCCATTCGGTAGTTTCAGAAATCATTTTTTCATGTGGAGCAATGTCGCCAAGAGCAGCAATTGAACTGATAAAACAAAGTTTTTTGATGTTTTTGGCAATGCAAAAATTCACGATGTTTGCAGTTCCTTCAATATTTGTTTTCCGGATTATATCTTCGTCTTTTGGGTCAAAAGAAATCAAAGCAGCGCAATGATATACATATTCGATATCTTGGAAAGCAATTTCTAAAGACGGAATATTCATAATATCGCCTTCAATCCATTGGATTTTATCAAATAAAGATTCTTTTTGGTACAGTAAAAAAAGGGATTTGGTTTTTTTGACAGATGAGGGCGTTCTATAAATGGCACGGACTGTTTCTCCATTTTCAATTAAATGAAGCAATACATGCGCGCCAACTAAACCTGTTCCTCCTGTTACTAAAACCATTTTGTAAATATACTATTTTGGTCCGAAGTCGCAAGGGAGCAACGTTTTTATTGTATTTTTTGTCATTGTTATTGATATTGCCATTGAAATTGATATTGTCATTGCTTTTCGAATTACTATCTTTGCGCAAATTGATTGAAAAGATGAAGAATTTTATTGAAGAAGTGACTTGGAGAGGAATGCTCCACGACGTTATGCCAGGCACCGAAGAACATTTGATGGAGCAAATGCGTGTGGCATATGTGGGGATTGACCCAACTGCAGATTCATTGCATATAGGCCATTTAGTTGGTGTGATGTTGTTGAAGCATTTTCAAATATCTGGGCATAAACCATTAGCTTTAGTGGGTGGTGCGACAGGAATGATTGGTGATCCGTCAGGAAAATCAAATGAGAGAAATTTATTGGATGAAGCTACTTTGCGTCACAATCAAGAAGCTATAAAAGGACAATTGTCCCGTTTTTTAGATTTTACTTCAGATGCTGCCAATGCTGCAGAATTAGTAAATAATTACGACTGGATGAAGAACTTTTCTTTTCTGGATTTCATTCGTGATGTGGGTAAGCATATTACCGTAAACTATATGATGGCAAAAGATTCTGTAAAGAAACGATTGTCTTCAGAAGCTGCCGAAGGAATGTCTTTTACGGAGTTTACCTATCAATTGGTTCAAGGATACGACTTTTTGCATTTGTACAGAGAAAAAAAATGTACACTTCAAATGGGCGGAAGCGACCAATGGGGAAATATCACAACTGGAACCGAGTTAGTGCGCAGAATTGCCAGCGGAAAAGCGTATGCTTTGACTTGTCCGTTGATTACAAAAGCGGATGGAACTAAGTTTGGAAAATCTGAAGGTGGAAATATTTGGTTGGATTCGGCCAGAACTTCACCTTATAAATTTTACCAATATTGGTTGAATACTTCTGATATTGATGCGGAAAAATACATTAAGATTTTTACTTTTTTATCGAAAGAAGAAATCGAAGTTTTAACCGAAAAACATAGAGAGGCACCACATTTGCGTTTGTTACAAAAACGTTTAGCCGAAGAAATTACCGTAATGGTTCATTCTAAGGAAGATTTGGAAAACGCTATCAAGGCATCTGGAATTCTTTTTGGAAATGCAACTGCCGATGATTTGAAACAATTAGACGAAGCTACTTTCTTGGAAGTTTTTGACGGAGTTCCTCAAGCTGAAATTGCAACATCAGAAATCGAAACCGGACTTGATATTGTAACTGTTTTGAATGAAAAAACAGGATTTTTTAAATCAAATGGTGAGGCGAGGAGAGCGTTGACTGCTAATTCTATTTCGGTGAATAGAGAAAAAGTAACCGAAGAATTCGTGCTTTCAGCCAAAGATTTAATCAATAATCAATTTGTTTTATTGCAAAGCGGAAAGAAAAATTATTTCGTAATTCGAGCGAAATAGTCTTTGGAATATGTTGTTTTTCAGATGGAAATATAAAAAAACCTAATTAGTAATCTAATTAGGTTTTTTTTCTGCCGTTAATTGTGTCGTACAATTCTAATGCGTTTCCATCGGTTAACATGGAAACATAATGGCATATGTGAAGCAATCTTTCGTAGACATTGTCTTTTTCTAAGTCATGTTTTTCGGGTAACATCTTCAAAATTAATTTATCATAATTGGAAGCCGTTCCGTTGTATTTATTGTTGAACGCCATTATGAATTTATCCAATAGCGTTTGAATAATTTGATAACCTACAATCTCTTTTTCGATTACTTCTCGGCTCTGATAAATGTTTTTGACGCTGATGTTGATAATGTCATCCATTTGTGCTTTGAACTTACTTTTATCGGTTAAAGCATACGGAAAATTACCGTTTAAGATGTCAGCTTCATTTTCGATAAAAACTTTCACGGCATCATTGATTAAACTTCCAATTGCTAAAGCTCTCAAATAACTGATGCGGTCTTCCTTAGTCGTTAGTGTTTTATATTTGGCAGTGTCAATGGCATCTTTGACCAGTTTTATTAAGTATTCTAAAGCAAATTCTTCTTGAACCAGTCCTAAATTGATTCCGTCTTCAAAGTCAATTATGGTGTAGCAAATATCATCGGCAGCTTCGACCAAATAGGCTAGAGGATGTCTTTCAAAACCAATATCGTCGCCTGATTTATTTGGAATCATTCCCATATCGGCAGCGACATTTTCAAAAAATGATTTGTCGGTTTGAAAAAAGCCGTATTTTTTATCTGCGATATTTTTGGTTGGTTTTTTAGGTAAACTTTCTTTCGGGTATTTCATAAAAGCACCTAAAGTGGCATATGAAATGCGCAGTCCGCCTTCAATCCCCGGACGACTTGCTGTAAGTACCGAAAAGCCATTGGCGTTTCCTTCAAAATCAATTAAATCCTGCCATTGTTTTGCAGATAATTGGTCTTTAAATTGTTGTCCGTTTCCAATAGAAAAATACTCGCCAATAGCTTTTTCGCCCGAATGGCCAAAAGGAGGATTTCCAATATCGTGAGCCAACGAGGCTGCAGCTACAATAGCTCCAAAATCATTCATATGGTAGCCATGAACTTCTTTGAGATGCGGATATTTTTCGATTATTTTTTTACCAACCAATCGTCCTAAAGAACGTCCTACCACCGAAACTTCTAAACTGTGTGTTAATCTGGTGTGCACAAAATCAGTTTTAGAAAGCGGAATAACCTGGGTTTTATCCTGTAAACTTCTAAAAGCGGATGAAAAGATAATTCGGTCATAATCGACTTCAAAACCCAAGCGGGTGTCGTCTTGTTCTACGCGCAATCTTTTGCCTTTGTCGCCTTGTCTTTTTAATGATAAAAGTTGTTCCCAGTTCATACTTGGATTTATATTTAAGTTTTCATTTGATTTCTGATGTACAAATGTACAAAGAGAAAGATGATTTGTTGTAAAATAAAAACAGCCATCAAATAGGACAGCTGTTTTATAAAGGTATTTATTTTTATATGATTTTTAAGGAATTATGTCCATTCTTTTTTTTCGACAAAAGGATGTTTTTGTACTACATAAGTTCCAGAAATTCTATCATGCCAACCTCTTGGGGAAAATCCTAAAAAGGTAAAAATATCAATTGGAATTAATCGGCAGAAAGTGCGCATAAAAATAGTTTTATTGTCTGGTTTTGAGCCATCTTTCATCACAACGATTGTTTTTGTAAAATACTTGGCCAAAGAGCGGGAGAAATAAATCTCGGTCAGGCTGTAATAAAAAAGCCCAATTATAATTCCTGCTAAACTCTGTTCTACAACATCAGTGTTTTTAATCCGCTCTGATAAGGCGTAATTATTCGTTAAATCGGCAATTATAGTAATTGTAGTTCCTATTCCGAGCAGAAGTGCGTATTGAATAGCTAAATCGATACTAAAATTAAAAAAACGCTGGCTGTGTGTAGCGAATAAATCAGAAGTAACGGAGAAGTTTTTATTTTCCATTTTTATTGTTTTTAAAGTGTAATAACAAATCAATTGGATGCAAACAGAACGAACTCAAATTTAGTAAATTAATTTCAAAACTTACGAGCTATAGCCTCTTTATTATGGTTTTTTTGGCATAAAATAAGACGTTAAAAGCCCTGTTGTGGTAGGTTTCAGCTAGATTACAATATAAAACCCGATAACGGTAACGCTATCGGGTTTGTGTATCATCAGAAAACCTTTTTTGATTAGAAAGGTAAATCGTCCGGTTCGTCTTCGTTAAGGTTTGTTGCCGGTGCAAAAGCTTCAGCAGCTGGCATTGGCGGTGTTTGAGCAGCAGGCGCTTCAGCTTGAAGTTTTGAAATTCTCCATCCTTGAATAGTATTGAAATAAACAGTTTCTCCTTGTGGATTTGTCCATTCTCTACCTCTTAAATTGATGTCGATTTTTACAGGTTCTCCTACTTGAAAATTATTCAACAAGTCACATTTGTCTTGAACAAACTGAACCAAAATATGTTGTGGATATTGTTCGTCTGTTGTAACAACAACATCTCTTTTTTTGAATCCTGCAGAACCAACTTCTTTCGTTTGGTCAATCATTTTTATTTTCCCTGTAACTTCCATCTTTGTTGTTTTTAATTGTTATTATGGTTTTATTTTTTTTGTGCCAAAAGTACTTTCCATGCAGAAATAACGTCGTTATTGTCCAGGTATTTTCGGGCTTCCAAATGTACTTTTTCCTGGTCATCTGAGCTTAAAACTCCTTTTACTGAAAAATTTTGTTTTACAAATATACTAACTTCTTCTGTTGTAGGCAAGGCTTCTATGTTTCCTAACATGCCTAAATAATTTCCGTTGAAAATAGGGCTTTCTTTTATAAAATTCGGGATAGCATCCACTCCAATTCCTAAGGTTGTCAGCGGTTTTGTAACTTCAAAAAGGCCTTGATTTGATCTGGAATACCAATTTTGACCCAATCTCGAAACCAAATCTATTTTATGTTGGTCAATAGCTCCATTTTCGTCCAAAACGGATTCGGCGATATGAATTCTCACGACTTCGCAAATGACTAAATTTCCGGCTCCGCCATCATTTCCCAAAGCAATAATTTCATTGACTTTGCATTCAAATTGTACCGGAGATTCCTTGACTCTGTAGGGTTTTACCAGTTCCGAAGGCATTGGTGTAAACCCGGATTTTAAAAACTCATTGATACCTTGTGCATATTCTGTACTGGCCAATGAAGTTTGTTGAACCATGTCGTAATTCACCACATTAATAACGACTTCGCGCGTTGCTTCGGCATTAATTAAGGTATGTTTTATAGAATTATCCCGAATTCTTCTGGCTGGTGAGAAAACAAGAATGGGCGGGTTAGCACTGAATACATTGAAAAAACTAAAAGGCGATAAATTGGGGATTCCATTTGTACCAATAGTGCTTGCAAAAGCAATAGGTCGCGGTCCTACCGAACTTTGTAAATAGCCCTGTAATTTTGCAGTTTCAATTTTTTTAGGGTCTATAGTAATCATACGATTTCTTTTTTATCCTGAAAGAAGTTTCGGAACATACAAAAGTAAGCAAATCGATTAAGTTTGAAAAACGAGAGCCGCTTTTTAAAAATAAAAATAGCGACTCTTTTTTTAACAAAATACTTTCGGGATGGCCTAAAATCTTTTTATAATTATTTCGTTATATTTATAATCAAAATTTTAATTTATGACTTTTTTCGAACGAAGAATTTCAACCCGCTGGGTCATCATTTTTGCTTCTTTCTTGATCATTTCCCTGATTCTTTGGAACACCTATACTTTTTTTCAAATTTTCAAAAATGAGGAGCGTCTAAAAATGAACCTTTGGGCAAATGCGCAAAAAACATTGATAAATGCCGGTGAAAATACCGATGTGGAACTGCCTCTTCAAATATTCAGTAACAATACTTCAATTCCTATTATAGTTACGGAGAATGACAGCATCATTAATACGGTAAATATCGAGGAATCTGTTGTAAAAGATAAAAGGCTTGCGATTGCTTTTTTGAACAATTTGAAAAATGAAAATGATCCTATTGTCATTGAATATGCTCCTGGAAAATCACAAAATTTATATTACGGAAATTCCGCATTATTGAATAAACTGAAATATTATCCAATTGCTTTGTTGCTAATTATTGTTTTGTTTGGGGCTTTGGTTTATAATTTTTACAGAAGTACCAAAATGGCTACCCAAAATAAACTTTGGGCCGGAATGGCGAAAGAAACGGCACATCAAATTGGTACGCCACTTTCGTCATTAATTGGTTGGGTGGAACTCTTGAAAGCTGAAAATGTAGATGAATCCACTACTTTAGAAATAGAAAAAGACATTGACAGATTGCAAACCATAACCGATCGATTTTCGAAAATTGGTTCGGAACCTAAATTAGAACCTAAAGATATCATCGCCGAAACATTTCAATCTTATGATTATTTGCAATCGCGGTTTTCTAAGCAAGTGGAGTTTTCTTATCGAGCGCCAGAACATCCGATTATGGTATCGTTAAATCCTACGTTACACAGTTGGACAATAGAAAATTTGGTAAAAAACGCTATTGATGCTATGAAAGGCAAGGGTAAATTAATTTTGGAAGTGGTTCAAGAAGGCGATTATGTAAAAATAAATGTTTCGGATACTGGAGGCGGAATTCAGAAAAAACAATTCAAAACGGTTTTTGAACCCGGTTTTACAACCAAAAAAAGAGGTTGGGGTTTAGGACTTTCTTTAACTAAGAGAATTGTTGAGGAGTATCACAAAGGAACTATAAAAGTGCTGAATTCCGAGATTGGGAAAGGCACAACAATGCAGATTTCGTATAAATGCAAATAATTTCACGAATTATCTTTGATTTTTAGTCGTGTTAATTCGTGAAATTTAAGTTTACAAATTTGCTTGAATGCTTTTGGCTAAAGCTTCAAATTCTTCTTTTGTCATGGACACTTTGTTTTGAAAACGAATTTCATCCATTTCATTCAAAGGAATCAGGTGAACGTGCGCGTGAGGAACTTCAAGTCCGATAACAGCCATTCCGATTCTTTTGCAAGGAACTGTTTTTTCTAAGGCGATGGCAATTTTTTTGGAAAACTGCATTAAACCAATATACAAATCATCTTCGATATCAAAGATTTTGTTTATTTCTTGTTTTGGAATACAAAGTGTGTGTCCTTTTGCATTTGGATTTACATCCAAAAAAGCCAAAAAGTTTTCATCTTCGGTGATTTTGTAACAAGGAATTTCTCCGTTTATGATTTTTGTAAAAATACTTGACATTGTGAAATGGGTTAATTGTTTGAATCAATTAAATCGGTATCTGTTTAGTCTCTGGAAATTTCTAAAATTTCAAATTTCAAAACACCATTTGGAACTGTAATTTCGGCTACTTCGCCTACTTTTTTTCCTAGTAATCCTTTTCCGATTGGTGAGGTTACAGAGATTTTTCCTGTTTTCAGGTCGGCTTCACTTTCGGCTACCAAGGTATATTTCATCTCCATTCCATTGGTTTGGTTCTTGATTTTTACATTGGATAACACTAAAACTTTAGAAACGTCTAAATGGGTTTCGTCAATTAATCGTGCATTAGAATGTACTTCTTCCAGTTTGGCAATTCTCATTTCTAACATGCCTTGTGCTTCTTTTGCTGCGTCATATTCCGCATTTTCAGACAAGTCACCTTTGTCTCTTGCTTCAGCTATATCTGCGGATGCTTTTGGACGCATCACACTTTTTAAATAATCTAATTCTTCTCGTAATTTTTTTAATCCTTCTGCGGTGTAATAAGATACTTTACTCATAACTTCATCGTTTATATAAATAGAAAAAATCCCATCAGGACGGGATTTCTTTCCACAAAGATACTATTATTTTTTATAGTCTATAAATATATGTTAATCATATACATTTCAAATGTAAATAAAATTAAATTTGTTTCACCAATTCTTTCATCATATTTCACAAATGAAAAAATACATTCTTTTATTCCTTGTTGTTTCTTTGTTCTTTTCGTGCAGTAACAATGATTTTAATAACAGTAATCCTTATATCCCTAATTATACGGTTGCGTTAACTATCAATTTGAATTTACCGGCTTATTCGAACCTTCGCTATGTGAGTAATTCTGTTTATTATGCAGGTCAGGGTGCTAAAGGGATTATTATTTTTAATACTTCGGGAACGACTTTTAATGCCTTTGATGCAGCTTGTCCTAATCAAGCTTTGAGTTCTTGTTCTACCATGACAATAAACGGGATTAATGCGGTTTGTGCTTGCGACAATGCTTCTTATAATTTATTTACAGGTTTGGCTACCGGCAAACAATATCCAATGAAACAATATCGGGTGGAGGTAAGCGGAAATCTGCTTCGGGTTTATAATTAAACAAAACATCCGGTTATTTGTAAATCAATCCGTCTCCTTTTTTGGATTATTTTTTTTGTGTTCTCGATTTTTATGGAGAATATGGAGTGTTTGAGTTGTAGTTTTTAAAACTTAAGAACCGGCTATCGAACAGTCCATAAAGTATAAATAATAACAATTGTTAAATTCTTTTTATTCGAATGTACCTCGCTTTTATGAATTAAATTTACACCTAATTTTGAAAAACATATTATGGATGTAGAAATTTTAGCTCGGATACAGTTTGCTTTTACAATTGCCTTTCATTACATCTATCCGCCATTAAGTATAGGGATTGGTTTAATTATGGTCATAATGGAAGGGCTTTACATTAAAACCGGAAATAAAGAATATGAAATTTTAACTCGATTTTGGATTAAAATATTTGCATTGACTTTTGGTATTGGTGTAGCCACAGGAATTATCATGGAATTTGAGTTTGGTACTAATTGGGCCGTTTATTCCCGTTATGTAGGTGATATTTTTGGTAGTGCATTGGCTGCCGAAGGGTTATTTGCTTTTGGACTAGAAAGTACTTTTCTCGGAATATTACTTTTTGGATGGAACAGGGTGAAACCTTGGGTACATTTGGTTTCCACGATAGGAGTTTTTTTAGGTTCCATGTTTTCTGCCGTTTGGATTGTGGTTGCTAATTCTTGGCAACAAACTCCTGCCGGATATCATATTGTAGGCACGGGAATGAATGCCCGGGCTGAGGTTACCGATTTTTGGGAAATGGTTTTTAATCCGTCAAGTGTTGACCGAATTATTCACACTTGGCAAGGAGCACTTTTGGCAGGAGCATTTTTGGTTTTAAGCGTTCATGCCTATTATATCAGAAAAGGACGGTATCTTGAAATATCTAAAAAGGCATTCAAAATAGCTTTGGTTGTAGCAACGGTGTTTTCGTTGACGCAATTGCTTTCCGGTCACAGTTCTGCGGATGGAGTGGCTGTAAATCAACCTGCAAAATTAGCAGCCATGGAAGGCCATTTTGAAAAGTCAGCGCCTGCCGATTTATATCTTTTGGGCTGGGTGGATAAAGAGCATCAAAAAGTTACCGGATTGGGGATTCCCGGAGGATTATCTTTTTTAGTTCATCAGGATTTCAAAGCCCCAATTACCGGACTAAATAGTTTTCCTGTAGAAGATCGCCCAAGTCAAATTAATGCCGTTTTTCAATTTTATCATATTATGATTGCCATTGGGATGACTTTGATTGCATTGACATTATTTGCTTGTTTTATGTGGTGGCGCGGAAAATTATTTGAAACAAAATGGTTGTTGTGGGTTTTTTCATTCTCTGTCATATTACCTCAAATTGCCAATCAGGTCGGTTGGTTTACTGCCGAAATGGGAAGACAGCCTTGGGTAGTTTATGGTCTTTTAAGAACCAGTAAAGCTTTTTCTCAAGAAGTTTCATCCAATCAAATTGTGTTTTCTTTAGCGTTATTTACCTTTGTTTATTCTATTTTGTTAGTGTTGTTTATTTATTCTGTCAACAAAAAAATAAAACATGGGCCATACGAAGAAGCTGATTCTCCTGTAAATTTTAATGCCATTTAAAAAACATCTAAATAAAAAATATGCAAACTTTTTTAGGAATTGATTACCCAACACTTTGGTATTTAGTTATTGGACTTTTGTTTTCAGGATATGCTATTTTAGAAGGATTTGATTTTGGCGCTGGAGCCTGGCATTTATTTTTTCGAAAAGATTTAAGCCGTAGAATTGCCATCAATGCTATTGGACCAGTCTGGGATGCTAATCAAGTCTGGCTTGTAATTGGCGGTGGCGCTTTATTTGCGGGTTTCCCCGTGATGTATGCAACAATGCTCTCGGCAATGTATGTTCCGTTTATGCTTTTTTTGATGTTTAATGTGCTTCGGGCTTTAGCCATTAAATTCCGGAGTGCCGAAGAAATGTTGTGGTGGAGACAAACCTGGGATATTATTTATAGTGTTTCAAGTAGTATGATTGCCTTTTTATTGGGAGTCGTTTTAGGGAATATATTGCAGGGATTCGCCTTGGGACCTAATTACAGTTATCATGGCGGCGTGTTTTTTTCCTTTCTTAATCCGTATGCTATTATGGTGGGTTTGACAACTCTGTCTATTTTTATGACACAAGGCGCCATTTATCTTTTATTGAAAACAGAAGGTAGATTGCATGTAAGACTTACTTTTTTACTGCAAAAAGGAATGATTTTCTTTATTATAACTTTTGGAATTACAACGCTGTATACTTTGATTTTTATACCGGAAGTTACAGCAACTTTTAGAAATAATCCATTGTATTTTACGGTGCCTGTATTGTCTTTTTTGGCTGTTGCCAATGTTCCTCGGCTGGTATCTAAGGAAAAATACATGATGGCATTAGTATTTTCGTCTATTACAATGGCGTTGCTTTTGATGCTGGTGGCCTTACAATTATACCCAACGCTTTTAATATCAACGATAGATCCAAAATACAGTGTTACGATATACAACGCGGCATCTTCTCAAAAATCATTAGGAATTATGTTGACTATTGTAGTCATTGGCGCTCCTTTATTGGCGGCTTATTTTGTCTTTTTGTACAAGACATTTAATGGGAAAGTAAAATTAGACGATACCAGTTATTAGAAATAAAAAAGATGCTGACTTCAAATAATAAGAAGTCAGCATCTTTTGCAGTATTTTAAAAAAATTAAAATTTCAACGTTAATCCGGCTAAGAAATTGATTCCGGCTTGCGGATAATAATACGGATAAACATCCCACATATACCCGTTAGAAACATATTTTTTGTCTAGAAAATTATTGACTAAACCAGTTATTACAATCGAATTAAAGACTGATTTAGGTTTTATTTCGTAGGCAATATTTAAATCAGTAACAAAATAATCAGCCAGTTTTGCTGCAGGTAATTCAATATTATTCATGTATTGTTTTCCAACAAATTTTTGTAACCAAGAAATATGAAGATTATCAACCGGAGAATACACTAAAATATTCCCGACAATAACCGATGGAGAATAGGCAATATCAGTAGTTCCGTAGTTTTCTCCTTCTACCGCTAAATCAATGTTTTTATTGCTGCTTAAAGTAAAATTTGGACGAACAATAAATTCCTCTGAAAGCGAAATTGTTGCATCAACTTCTAATCCCAAACGGTAACTTTTTTCACTGTTTGCACGAATTGGACTTCCTACATCATCTAATTTTCCTGTCAAAATCAGCTGATCTTTATACGCCATATAATACACATTCGAGTTGAATTTTACATTGTCGCCTGCAAATCTCCAACCCAATTCAAAGTCGTTTAGTTTCTCAGGTTTAGCATTTCCACCTTCATAATCGGTTCTGTTCGGCTCGCGATTGGCTCTTGCATAAGAAAGATATAAGGTGCTTTTGTCATTAACTGTATAGTTTAAACCTGCTTTTGGATTAAAAAAATTGAAACTGTCATTTACTACTCCCGTGTCATAACTGTTAGCTTTGTAATGTACATTTCGAAGTTGTAAATCTCCAAATAAACTTATTTTTTCGCTAATTTGATAATTGGCTTTCGCAAAAACAGTTCCGTCAGTTTTGGTAGCAAAATCATCATAATAATGATCTCCCAATTCACTTTGAGAAGCAAATCTGGCCCAAATTACTTTTCCAAAATGGGCACCTTCGTATTTGTTATAACCACCACCAAAAATTACATCTAGTTTTTCTTCTTTGTAATTAGCAGAAAATGTAGTTCCATAAAAATCATTATCCAACCATTTCTGACGAATCAAATCTGTTGTTACAACTGGACCAAGAGGCAATAATCCGTAATCTGAAAAATCAGCATCTTCTTTGTAATTTTCATAAAAACCTTTTCCTTTCGTGTAATGAAAAGCCAGGTTAGTACTCCATTTTTCGGTTAGTTTTTCGTTCCAATGCAACTGATAATGGTCTTGTTGGTAATTATCGGTTTCATTGTCATAAAAACGAGTTTGACCTGATTCGTCCGTAAAAATTCCAGCGGAGTTAAAAGTTCGGTCGCTGTTCAAGGTTTCAGCATCGGTTCCGTTCCAAGATTGATACGTTTTTTCTTTTCCGCCAAAAGCCAATGCTTTGATTAAAGTGGTTTTTCCAACATAAGTTCCTTGCAGAAAATACGATTTCAAATCAGAACTTGCTCGATCAATGTAACCATCAGTTTTTAAGGTTGACAATCGACCTGCAATTTCAAAATGATCGTTCATCAAACCTGTGCTGAATTTCACCGTGTGTTTGTGTGTATTGAAGCTGCCAATGGAGTTTGAAATTTCGCCAGTTGCTTTTTTTGCATAAGAATCGGTCAGCATATTTAAGCTGGCGCCAAATGCTCCGGCACCATTTGTAGACGTTCCCACGCCGCGCTGTAACTGAATACTTTCTAATGATGAGGCGAAATCGGGCATGTTTACCCAATACGTTCCATGGCTTTCGGAATCGTTATACGGAATTCCGTTAATCGTAACATTTACCCGAGTTGCATCGCTTCCACGTACTCGAATTCCGGTGTAGCCCACGCCATTTCCAGCATCGGAAGTGGTAACAACCGATGGTAAATAATTCATCAGAATAGGAATATCTTGTCCTAAATTTCGAGATTTAATTTCATTTTTAGTCAAATTGCTAAAACTTACCGGCGTTTTTGAAGTTACCCGAACTGCCGAAACTAAGACTTCGTCGAGTTGATTTATCTTGGTAGTGTCTTTGACTTGAGAAAAAGAGATAAAAGAGGCAAGAAGAAAGATAAAAGACATGTAATAAGTCAGATTCTTGTACTTTGTAACTGTAATAATAGTATTCATCCGTAAAAAAGATTACGAATAAAAGGGGGAATTATTCTTTGGTTTAAATTAATAAATGATTGTTTCCTATGACAAATCGATAGTGTGCACGCTATTTTTTTGTCATTTTTTCCCTTAACAGCATTACCTGTTCAGGTTCGTTGGGTATGATCTCAGCTCGTTATTTAGAGCACCCCTTTGAGACAGTGCAAAGGTATAATTAAAAAGTTCAGAAATCAAAGAACAAATTTTAAAAGTGAAAGGATTTAACAAATTCTAACTCATTTCTGAAATTTATTATCTTAGAAAAAGACTTGATTTCGAATTAATCATGGTTTGGTTTTCTACGGTTTTGCTTGATTTCTGAGACGTTTTTTTTGTCTTTTATCCGTTTCCGAATCACGGATTTAGGGATTTTTGTAGCTTTCCTTATTTTTTGAATTACCAATGCATTTTTGATAAGTTCTAAGAAGCGTTTCGTTACAATCGATTTGTTTTTCAATTGACTTCTGTCTTCGTCACAATTCAAAATCAGGATATTTTCGGAAGTCAATCGGGAAGCTAATTTCAGTTTAATCCGTTCTTTTTCTTCCTCGTTTAATGCATCTGAGGCATTCAAATCGAAAGTCAAAACGACTTTTGAGGACACTTTGTTCACGTTTTGACCTCCCGCGCCACTACTGCGAACGGCTTTATATTGTAATTCCGAAATTATTTTTTGAGTTTCCATTTAGCTGAATTTATTTCAGTAAAAATTAATGAGGTTGGTGTGCCGGTTTTAATAAATCGTTCACGGTTTTGACCGGATTAAAAGTAATTAAAGGCACTTCGACAAAAACAGTAAGCCATTTTGCCATTGCTCCGTTCCATAATCCGGGCAATTCATAGGATTTCATTACTTTGCCCGATGTGTTTCTGGTAACAATAAAACCGGCTTCATGATCAATAAAACGAGTCAAATCAAATTTAGTTTTGTTGTAATTTTTAATACCACAAACTAAATCTACAGGGTTAAAATGAGTCGATTTAGCTAAAATTTTCTCTTGTTTGGGATTGCTTAAATCGACTTGGGAAGTTTCAACAATCTGCAAAGACAATTTGCCTTTTGTATCTCTTACCCAAAATGGTCCGCCACCAGGTTCTCCTTCGTTTTTAACCATTCCGCAAACTCGGATTGGTCGGTCTAGTTTTGTTTTTATTTTTAAAATCTTATTTTCAAGAGTAAATTTTTGGAATCCTTTTGACATTTCGATATGGAGCTCTTCTTTCAAAAATGTGATGATTTCCGCAATGTCGTTTTCATGGATTTGATTGGCATCAATGGCTTTCAAATAGGTGAATACTTGTTGCTGTAATCGGATTAAAATCCCGGCTAATGCTTTCTTGCATAGAGTAACAGTCTCGACATTATTTTGAATAATATTGTCAATATTTTTTATAAAAATAATATCGGCATCTTGATTATTCAGGTTCTCAATCAGAGCGCCGTGTCCGCCAGGTCTAAAAACTAATTCGTTGTTTTTGTCTCTAAATGGGTTGTTTTTACTATCAACTGTAATGGTATCGGTCGCTTGATTTTGGTAGGAATAACCAACACTTATTTTGGTATTTGATTGCTTTTCAATTTTATCTTTAGTCGAATTTACGATGGCTTCAAATTGCTTTTGATGTATTTTAGAAACCGTAAAATGAAGGTTCGAATTTCCGTTTACCGTTGCATATAAAGCACATTCGTTTAAATGTTCTTCAATTGGCGTAGCAATATGATTGGCATATTTGTGAAACGGAAGAACTCCTTTTGGTTTATTGGCAAAATCAAAATAATCAGATTGTAAAAGGAGTTTTATGAAATAATAATTTTTATAACTGTTATCTAAAGATTCAAAATCTTTGTGTTCTGAACGAAGCTTGCTGTCGAGCTCTTTAAAAAACGGAAATTTATCCATTCCTATGATAAACAGGGAAAGTTCCGTATCTTTTTTTCGATTGATGTAAGCATTTACGCTTTCGTTGTTGATGTCAAATTCAGTCAGGAATTCGTTTAAAAATTTAAACATTCTCGTAGCGGCTCCAGAGGCAGGAACGAATTTTTCCAGTATGAGATTTGATTTATTAGTGTCAAAAAATAGCGCATTTTTTTCAAAATCTTCCGAAGATAATTTCAAAATTCCGTCATTTATAGTCGCAGGTCGATCCAAAATTGTTTTTGCAATTCCGTCTTTAAAAATTGACAATTGTTTTTGAATATTTTGCATCGGAATTCCATGATTGTAAATTTGAACAAAATCTAGGGATGAAATTCCTGTTTCCTTTGCTAATGCTAAATCATTCAAAATAGAAATAGCGGTATTGAGTCTGGTTTCTTTGTCACCGGACAATGTAATAAATGGTTTTTTATGGTCAATTAAAGACTGTTTGAAAACAGAAAAAACAGATTCTCTTCCTTCCGGACTGTCTCTGATATCATCTTTTTCCCAAGGCACATCAATATCGGTAAGAAAAAAAAGATCATATTGATGGGCACGAGCAGCTTTGTCCAGTAAAGTGTCACAAAAGTCATAATACATTTCCGAAAACACTTTGGTAACCATCAAATTAGTGTCGCAAAAAAGATATTTATTTGCAATCAATGCGCTGTCGTTTTCTAATTTTGTTTGGCCGTAAGCAATAGGAAGCATGTCGTCGATGTCACAAACGCTTTGGTTTTTGTCCCATTTTTTTTGAAGATAATCACGCGCATATTCAGGTACCCAAACCGTTTTGTAATGGTCTGCGAGTTGTTTTGCCAATGTTGTTTTGCCTGTACTTTCAGGTCCAAAAATGGCAATTCTTATAATTTCGGTAGCTCCGGTTTTTTGGAGTTGTTTAAGGTTTTCTTCCATTCTAAATAAGCTGAAACAGCTAAAATTGTAAAAATTAAATACTGTAAGGACAACATTCCCAGTCCGCGATAGGCATACAGCGGCACAACAATTAAGTCTCCAATAATCCAAAGCGTCCAATTCTCGATTTTCTTCTTTGCCATATACCACATTCCTGTAAAAAATAGTCCGGAAGTAAAAATGTCTACATAATTGTCTTTATGAATCGTGTAGTCATAGTATGTATAGATGCCGAAAACTACAAAAATTGTAATGAAAAACAATAGAACTCCTATTATTTTTTCTTTAATATTGGTTCTTGTAATGGGTAAATTCATGTCGTCTTCTCCTTTTTTTGCCCATTTGTACCATCCGTAAATACTCATGATGCTGAAATATCCATTAATCATCATGTCACCTAAATACCCTGCAATATAGAGCAAGTAAGTTGTGATTATTGTCGCGATCAAACCGGTTGGATAGACCCAGATATTTTCTTTTTTAGCATACCAAACACTTAAAATGCCAAATACAAATGCCACAAACTCTAATGCAATTTGGCTCATTGGGACATCTTTGTATGCGTTCAAAAAAAACTCAATCATTTGTTGTGGTATTAGGATTAAAAAAATTAATATCTTTTTCAAAAGCAGTTCCAATAACTACTATGTCAGCTCCTGCGGCATATGCATTTTCTATGCCTTGTAAAGCTATAATTCCTCCTCCAACTACTAAAGGAATGGCGAGGTTTTCTGCAGTTTTTTTTATCATTTCTAACGGAACGGCTTTTTTTGCGCCACTTCCGGCTTCTAAATAGATTAATTTATTGCCTGACATTTCGCCTGCTTGTGCAGTTTGAACGACATAATTAATGTTGTTTCGGTCTAAAGGTTTGGTTTTACTAACACGTTCTACGGCAGTTTCGCTTCCGCTTTCTATGAGAATATAGCCAGTTGAAATGATTTCTAAATTGGTTTTCTTCAGAATCGGAACGGCATTTACCTGATGTTCTATTAAATAATCCGGATTTCGTCCTGAAATTAGAGAAAGAAATAAAATAGCATCAGCTTCGGCTGAAATCTGGGAAGGATTTCCGGGGAACAGAACAATTGGTAAGCTGATTTTTTGCTTTAAGCGAACGATTAGTTCGTCCAGAATTGTGGTTTCGACAAGGCTTCCGCCAATGAAAATGTGAGTGGCCGGCGACTGATTAATTTTTGAGATTAAATCTTCTAATGTGTTCCAGACGATTTTATCTGGATCAAGTAGAATAGCGAGCAATTTCTCGTTTTTTGCTTTTGCTTTTAAGATATCGGTATAAATAGTTGTCATTTTTGTAGTCACGAATTCATGATTTTTTAGTGCCAAAAACAGATTAATTTATTTTTAAAACAGATTGCCAAAATTCGGGAATTCGTGGCATATAAAAACTATTATTTTTCAAGCGCATAAACTAAAGTGAAGTTTTCCAGTTCTTCAAAGTAAATTTTGAAGTCTTTAATCAGACTGTTAAAGTGAAGTTCGGCGGTGGTTTGTTCTTGTTCTAACTCGAAAGTGTTTATTTTGATGTGGTTTTTAAAGCTGATTCCTTTCTCGTTTCGGATTTTGAAAATGGCTTCTTTGGCGCCCCAAATCACGGTTAGTTTTCGGATATAGTCTTGTAATTTTTCGGGTTCTAAATAAAGAAATTCCGAGTTTGTAAATTTATCGGCAATTCTCAGGATTTTTTCTCTTTGCAATTCGATGTCGATTCCCACGGTTTCGTCGCTGATAATTAGTGCAGAGAATTCATGTGAATGTGTGATGGAAATGTGTTTTCCGTCATGTAAATGGGGTTTGCCAAAACGGTCGTAATACAAATCAAAGTCGGTGTAGCCGGCAAGATTCATTAATTTTCGTACGCTAAGAAAAGCGCGTTGGTGCATTTCGGATTTCATTCCGTTTAACCGAATCGCGTTGGTTTCGTTTAAAGTGACCTGCTCGAATAACTCCGAAAAAGGTTCGGTAATTTTCCAAATGAGGATTTGGGTGCTGGGACTGTGGTTTATGGTCTTGAATAAAGGCATGTTGTTGGTCTGGTTATTTTTAGCCCTGATGGAAACGGCATCCTTTTGTGGCGGTGTTCGCCATAAAAGATATAGTGTACAGCAGGATTAGCTTCGAATGTAAATTATTTATCTAAAGTTCAAAAGATTAGCGAATTAAACAATTCATAAATCTTTTAGAAATTAGTAAAATTGCAAACTTATTACGTAAATTTGCAAAAAATTTTCACCCGAGTCCGCTGTGGCGGATAAACGGACGAAGTAATTACAAATATACTATAAATGAGTACAGCAACTATGCCTTACGTGGCTTTCAAAGTTAAAGACATTTCCCTAGCGGCTTGGGGAAGAAAAGAAATTGAATTGGCAGAAGCAGAAATGCCAGGTTTAATGGCACTTCGTGCGGAGTACAAAGACGAACAACCACTTGCTGGTGCTCGTATTGCAGGATGTTTACACATGACAATCCAAACTGCGGTTTTGATTGAAACTTTAATCGCTCTTGGTGCTGAGGTGACTTGGAGTTCTTGTAACATTTTTTCTACACAAGATCAAGCTGCTGCTGCGATTGCTGCTGCGGGAATTCAAGTTTATGCTTGGAAAGGTTTGAATGAAGTAGATTTTGACTGTTGTATTG
>ERZ1034361.469-NODE-469-length-25962-cov-5.141433_pt1 | contig 25962 bp, 18 predicted proteins | sample MGYA00520617_ERZ1034361 | MGnify/ENA primary metagenome ERZ1034361 (study PRJEB33736, sample SAMEA104284507) | Azolla filiculoides | biome: Urban; feature: Water surface; material: Ditch water | place: Netherlands | collected 2015-10-28 | depth 0-0.1 m ...
TTCTGGCAAACCGAAACCGGTGGTCACATGATCACCCCGCTGCCGGGCGCAACCCCGCTGGTTCCGGGTTCCTGCACGCTGCCCTTCCCGGGCATCCAGTTCGCCGTGGTCGATGAGACCGGTGCCGATCTGCCGTGGGGTCAGGGCGGTATCCTGGTCTGCAAGAAGCCGTGGCCGTCGATGATCCGTACGATCTGGAACGACGACGAGCGCTACGTCAAGTCCTACTACCCGGCCGACTTCCAGGGCAAGTACTACCTGGCTGGCGACGGCGCGATCCGCGACAAGGACACCGGCTACTTCACCATCACCGGCCGTATCGACGACGTGCTGAACGTTTCCGGTCACCGCATGGGCACCATGGAAATCGAATCGGCCCTGGTTGCCAATCCGCTCGTCGCCGAAGCTGCCGTTGTTGGCCGTCCGGACGACCTGACCGGTGAAGCCATCGTTGCCTTCGTCGTGCTCAAGGGCCAGCGCCCGACCGGTGACGACGCCAAGCGCATCATCAAGGAACTGTCCGACTGGGTCGGCAAGGAGATCGGTCCGATCGCCAAGCCGAAGGACATCCGTTTCGGTGACAACCTGCCGAAGACCCGTTCGGGCAAGATCATGCGTCGTCTGCTGCGTGGTCTGGCCAAGGGCGAGGAACTGACGCAAGACACCTCGACGCTGGAGAACCCGGCCATTCTGGAACAGCTCAAGGGTTAATCCTTAGTTCCAGCATGAGCCAGGAGGCGGCGAACTTGCCACGCTGCCTCCAACGACTAAAAGGCAAGGAGGAGACAATGGTCGCCCATAAGGTGGCCTCCCGTGTAGTCGCATCAGACTATATGCCAACAACGGCTGGCACGCTTGGCGTGCCAGCCGTTTCCTTTTCCGGGGCGGGAGTTTAATAAACGTGAAAAGAGCGAATCCGATACGTCAGCGACTGGCTGCGCTCAGTCTGCTCGGCGTGCCACTGCTGACCTATCCGCTGCTCAGCTTGCCGAGCGGTACGTGGGGTGGTATTCCCGCGACTTACCTTTATCTTTTTGGCGTCTGGGCCGGCTTGATCGCGCTGGCTGCCTGGGTAGCCGAGCGGCGGGGTATATAGATGCTTTCCGGCTGGTTCATTGCACTGCTGGCGACGGGCTATCTCGGGCTGCTCTTCGCGGTCGCACGCTTCGGCGATGCGCGCGCCGACGCCGGCAAGTCGATCATCTCGGCCAATGTCTACGCGCTTTCACTGGCGGTTTACTGTACCTCGTGGACTTTCTACGGCAGCGTCGGCCGGGCGACCTCCGGCGGCCTGTCCTTCCTGACCATCTATATTGGCCCGACGCTGATGCTGCTCTGCGTCGGTGTCATCATCAAGATGATCCGCATCAGCAAGGCGCAGCGCATCACCTCGATTGCCGACTTCATTGCCTCGCGCTACGGCAAAAGCCAGTTGCTGGCCGGCATGGTGACCGTCATTGCCGTGATCGGTGTGGTGCCCTATATCGCGCTGCAATTAAAGGCGATGGCAGCCAGTGTCGACGTGCTGCTTCAACACTCAGGCAGCAGCGTCGAGGTCTGGGGGCTGGATTCCACTTTCCTGATTGCCGTGATCCTGGCCTTGTTTTCCATCCTCTTCGGGACGCGCCATCTCGATGCCACCGAGCGGCACGAAGGCATGGTTGCCGCGGTGGCTTTCGAGTCTGTGGTCAAGATCATCGCTTTCATGGCCGTTGGCATCTTCGTCACCTACGGCATGTTCGGCGGCCTCGGCGATCTGTTTCAACGGGCGGCGGCCAGTGCCGATATGGAGCGCCTGCTGCATCTCGATTCCGGGCGTGCCGGGACATGGACTGCGCTGATCATCCTTTCCGGCTTGGCCATCATTTTTCTGCCCCGGCAGTTCCAGATCATCGTGGTCGAAAACGTCGATGAATCGCATCTCAAGCGTGCCGTCTGGCTCTTCCCGCTGTATCTCCTGCTCATCAATATTTTCGTGCTGCCTCTGGCGCTTGGCGGTTTGCTGCATTTTGGCGCCCAGGGCGCCAATCCCGATACCTTCGTGCTGACCCTGCCGCTCGCCCGCGGCGCCGAAGCGCTGGCGCTGCTCGCCTTCATCGGCGGCCTGTCGGCGGCGACCGGGATGGTCATTGTCGAGACCATCGCCTTGTCCACCATGGTCTGCAACGACCTGGTGATGCCCTGGTTGCTGCACTCGACCTGGTTGCAGGCAGAAAAACGCCAGGACCTTTCCGGGCTGCTGATCGGCATCCGGCGCGCTGCCATCGCACTGATCCTGCTTCTCGGCTACATCTATTTCCGGCTGGCCGGCGAAGCCTATGCGCTGGTCGGTATCGGGCTTATTTCCTTTACGGCGGTCGCCCAGTTTGCGCCGGCCATGTTCGGTGGCATGTACTGGAAGCAGGGGACGCGGGCGGGCGCCGTGGCCGGGTTGCTGGCCGGTTTCGTCGTCTGGCTCTATACGCTCTTGCTACCGTCTTTCGCCAAATCCGGCTGGATGCCCAGCGGTTTCGTCGAGCATGGCCTCTTCGGTCTCGGATGGCTCAAGGCGCAGGCGCTGTTCGGGCTGGGCGGGCTGGACGAAATTTCACATTGCCTGTGGTGGAGCATGCTCGCCAATATGGGCGCCTATGTCGCGGTGTCCTTGAATTCCCGGCCGGATGCCGTCGAGGCCAGCCAGGCGGAACGTTTTGTCGATGTCTTCCGTTTCGATGCGCGCAATGCCGAAGCCCGCCTGTGGCGGGGCAAGGCATCGCCGGATGCACTGGTTGGCTTGCTCGAGCGCTTTCTCGGTGCGGCGCGCGCCCGGCAGCAATTGGCTGCCTATGCACTCTCGAGGCAGGCGGCCGGCTGGCGCAACCTGCCGGCCGATGCCGATTTCGTCCAGTTTGCCGAGGCCGAACTGGCCGGGGCGATCGGCTCGGCCAGTGCCCGCGTCATGGTGGCCTCGGTGGCGCAGGAGGAGGATCTGGGTCTCGAAGAAGTGCTCGACATTCTCGACGAGGCAACCCAGGTGCGGGCGCACAGCCGGCAGCTTGAGGCCAAGCAGCGCGAACTGGAAGCAGCGACCAACGAGTTGCGTGAGGCGAACGAACGTCTGCGCGAACTCGATCGCATGAAAGACGATTTCATCTCGACGGTGACGCACGAGTTGCGCACGCCGCTGACCTCGATCCGGGCGCTCTCCGAAATGCTGCACGAAGATCCCCGCCTCGACCTCGCCGACCGCTCGCGCTTTCTCGGCATCATCGTCAATGAAGCGGAACGACTGACCCGCCTGATCAACCAGATTCTCGACATGGCCAAGATGGAATCCGGGCGAGCCGAGTGGACAACCGGTGCGGTTGATCTCGGTGAAGTGGTGCGCGAATCGATGGCCTCGCTGGAACATCTGTTCCGGGAAAAGGGCGTTGCCCTGGCCGGTGACATTCCGGCCAGCGGCCCGGTGGTTCAGGCTGACCGGGATCGCCTGACGCAGGTCATGATCAATCTGCTGTCGAACGCCGTGAAGTTCGTGCCGGGTGGCGCGGGCAGGGTTCAGGTCGGGCTGAGCAGTGCGGCCGGGCTGGTTCGCGTCGAGGTACATGACAACGGACCAGGTCTGACGGCCGAAGAATGCAATGTCATTTTCGAAAAATTCCGTCAGGGTGGAAACACAATGACCGACAAACCGCAGGGCACAGGGCTGGGATTGCCCATCAGCCGCCAGATTGTCGAATATTTTGGTGGTAATCTCTGGGTTGAAAGCGAGCCCGGAGCCGGAGCAAACTTCATTTTCACGGTGCCGTTGCCGGTGCCTGAAGAATAACAAGGGGAGACAAACCGCATGACCAAAAAAATCCTGATCGTCGATGACGAACCCAACATCATCATTTCGCTTGAGTTTCTGATGAAGAAAGAAGGCTTCAGCGTCGCCGTCGCCGGTGATGGCGAAGAGGCGCTGGCCAAGGTGGCCAGTTTTGCGCCGGATCTGATCCTGCTCGATGTGATGATGCCGAAGAAATCCGGTTTCGAGGTTTGTGAAGCCTTGCGCGCCGACCCGTCGAATGCCGGACTGCTCATTGTCATGCTGACAGCCAAGGGGCGGGATACCGAAGTCGCCAAGGGCCTCGCCATCGGGGCCGATGCCTACGTGACCAAGCCGTTTTCGACCAAGGAGCTGGTGGCCCGGGTGAAAACCATGCTCGGGGTGGGCTGAGCCAGTTCTTTTGCACTGAGCGGCCTGAGTCGCCCCCATCAAAATTTGTTGGAATGCACGCCATGAAGGCTAAACATCGTTTCATTGTCGCGGTGATTGTGCTCGGTCTGTTGATGACCGGGCCGTTCGTCGTGACCTCACTGCTCGTCTGGCTGGACATGAAGGATGCCGAGCGCACCCTGTTGACCAACCTCCTGATGTCCCGGCTGCCGGTGGGGACGATGATGACCCTGTTCGGCTTCGTGCTGGGCGTCCTCGTGCTGCACAAGCTCTTCAAGCAATACGTCGAGGGCCTGTTGCGCATGGCTGAAACCTTGCGTCTGATGCTCGGTGCCAACCGCAATTTCCGTGTCACCATCGAAGGCCCGCCGGAAGTCCAGCAACTGGCGCAGGCCGCCAACGACCTGGCTCAGCAGCGCGATGCCCTGATGGATGATGTCGATGCCCAGATCGCCACGGCCAAGGCCTCGGTCGAGGAAGAGAAGAACCGTCTGGCCGCACTCATGTCCGAACTGGCCCAGGCCGTCGTGGTGTGCAACCTAGACGGTCGCATCCTGCTCTATAACAACCGCGCCCGGCTACAGTTCAAGGCCCTGTCGCAGGGGCCGACTTCGGTGGCTGGCGGCGCCCTGATCGGCCTCGGGCGTTCGATCTTTTCCATTCTCGAAAAGAGCCAGGTCGAACATGCCGAAGAAGTCATTCGCCAGCGCCTGGCTGCCGGCAAAACTGCCATTTCCAATTTCATCACGACGACGCGCGGCGGCCAGCTGCTGCGCGCCCAGATGGTGCCCGTGCTTGCCGCCTCGGGCGAGGAGGGCGATGCGACGATGTCGGGCTACGTGCTCACGGTCGAAAACATCACCCGCAGCATCGAGCAGGAAGCGCGGCGCGACCAGGTTCTTCATTCACTGACCGAAGGTAGCCGCTCGACCATCGGCAATATCCGGGCAGCCGTTGCCAATCTCATCGATTACCCGGATATGGAGCCAGAACTGCGCGAACGCTTCGTCAAGGTTGTCGATGACGAAGCGGCCAAGATGAGCCAGAGTCTCGACCTGACCATGGGCGAATTCTCCGATTCGATGAAGACGCGCTGGCCGCTTGAGGATGTTCTCGGTATCGACATCATTGCCGCCGCGCAGCGTCGCATCGACGACAAGCTCAAACTGCCGACCAAGACCGAAGAACTTGACGATGCCCTGTGGATCAAGGCCGACAGCTACTCGCTCGTCTTCGCGCTGGTCTGCCTCGCCTCCAAGCTGCAGGATCATTACGAACCGCGCGAACTGCGTTTCCGCCTGACCTCGACCGGCCGGCTGGCCTACCTCGACCTGATCTGGGCCGGCCCGGCGATGTCGTCGGAGACCTTCTATACGTGGGAAATGGAAACCATGCAGATCGGCAGCGAAACCTCGCCGCTGACCTTGCGCGACGTCATCGACCGCCATGGTGGCGAAATCTGGTACGAACGCGAGAAGGCGGCGCACCGTGCCTTCTTCCGCTTTGTGCTGCCGGTGGCCGTGCCCGAAATCGAGCATGACCAGGAAGAGCGCAGCCGTGGCAAGGGGCGGCCGGAATACTACGACTTCGATCTCTTCAAGTTTGAAGACAAGAATATCGACCTCGACCGCAAGCTGTCCGATCTGACCTACACGGTATTCGACACCGAGACGACCGGTCTGGAACCCTCCAACGGCGACGAAATCATCCAGATCGGCGCTGCCCGCATCGTCAATAACCGCCTGCTGCGTCAGGAGACCTTCGACCAGATCGTCGACCCGGAGTGCCCGCTCAAGCCTGAGTCGATTCCCATCCACGGCATTACCGAGGACATGGTGCGCGGCCAGCCGAATATCGATGTCGTCCTCCCCGCCTTCCACAGTTTTTGCGAAGACACGGTGCTGATTGCCCACAATGCGGCCTTTGACATGCGTTTCCTGCAACTCAAGGAGGAGCGTACCGGTATCCGCTTCACTCAGCCGGTACTCGACACGCTGCTGCTTTCGGCCGTCATCCATCCCAACCAGGAATCGCACAAGCTCGATGTCATCCTCGAGCGCCTCGGTATCAGTATCGGTACGCGGCACAACGCCCTGCAGGATGCGCTGGCGACCGGCGAGGTTTTCCTCAAGCAGGTCAAATTGCTTGAGGAGATGGGTATCGTGACCGTTCGGCAAGCCCTTGAAGCGGCGGAAAAAACCTATTTTGCCCGGGTAAAGTATTGAGGCCGCTGTGAATACTGACTTTACGCTGCCTTGCCGGCAGCAACTCGAACTGGCAGCGGCGCTGCAGTCGCTGACGAATCTTGATGACGCCCCGGCGCTGGCCGGGCGCTTGCGCGAATTCCTGCTCGGGTCAGCCGGCAAAGGTTTCGATGGCGTGCATGCGACGCGCCTGATATCGGTCTTCAATGACCGTCTGACTGCCCGCATCATCGAACTGACTGCGGCCCGCCATCGCCTGCCACCCGTCGCCTGGTGCTGGCTGGCGCTCGGCTCGGAGGGGCGGCATGAGCAGACCTTTGTCACCGATCAGGACAACGGCCTGATCTTCAATGCGGTGAGCGAGCAGGAGGCGCTTGCCTTGCGGCAGATATTCCTGCCTTTCGCCCAGGCCGTGAATCAACATCTGGCTGACTGTGGCTTCGCCCTGTGTTCCGGGCAGATCATGGCCGGCAACCCGGCCTGGTGCCTGTCGCTCGAAGAGTGGCGACAAAGATTCATGGACTGGGTGCGTCGTCCTGAGCCCGAGGCACTGCTCAACGCCAGCATATTTTTCGATCTGCGTCCCCTCTATGGCGAACTGGATCTGGGTGAACGACTGCGCACACTGCTCCTGTCCATGACTGCCGCCACGCCGTCCTTTCAGCACCTGATGGCGGCCAATGCCCTGCAGGTCGACGTGCCGCTCAATTTTCGCGGCGACATTGCGGCGGGCGAGGGGGATGCGGTCGATCTGAAGAAATACGGCAGCCGGATCTTCGTCGACGGGGCGCGCATTTTTGCCCTGGCCAGCGGGACCAGGGCTGTCAATACGGTAGAGCGGCTGCGTCAGGCTGGAGCGGCCGCAGGCTTGCCGGCCAGCGAAATTGCTGCGCTCGAGGCCGCCTTCTCGCAAATTTTGCGCTTGCGACTGGCGCAGCAGATCGAAGCCGTGTCGAGAGGGGAAAGCGGAGGGTATGGCCTGAAGCCCGCCGCCTTGCATGACATCGATCGGGCCATCTTGCGCGAGGCGCTCAAGCAGGCAAAACGCCTGCAACAACGTCTCAAGTTAAACTATGCACTTTGAAGAAAAATGAGGTTGTCGTGACTACGCAACAGCAAACAGGGCAGGAACAACAACAGGCCATCGGCCAGGTAGAAATGTCGCTGCGCCAGGATGGGCGCACCCGTATGGCCGGCAATACGCAGGCTTTCCTGCGCAACCATGCGCCGTTCAACAAGATGCAGCCGGACGCGCTGCAACGCTTCGCCGAAAAGGCAAAAATTGTCTTTTACGCGGCCGGCAGCGAGATTCTTGGGCCGGACTCCGGCAAGGTCCGCTATTTCTACCTGATCGAATCGGGCAAGGTCCAGGCCCGCCAGGCGGGTGAAGTGACTGTCACCGAATATTCAGTGCTCAGCCTCAGTGCCGGCGAGAGCTTTCCGATCGGCGCCGTGACGGCCGGCAGGCCATCGACCAATCTCTATACAGCCGTCGACGATACTTTCTGCTACCAGTTGCCAGCCGAGGATTTTCTGGCGCTGATGGCTTCCAGCCCGGAATTCAACCTGTTTTGCACGCGGTACATTGCCAGCCTGCTCGACCAGTCGCGCCGCCAGTTGCAGCTGCAGTTTTCCCAGCGCGCCAGTGAGCAGCAGACGCTCAATTCACCGCTGGCCGGCATCGGCTCGCGTTCGCCGATCACGGTTGCACCGGAAACCCCCTTGCGCGCAGCGCTGGAAACGATGTCAAAGGCCGGGATTGGCTCACTCGTCATTGCCGGGGAGGACCGCAAGGCGGTCGGCGTATTTACGCGCACCGACCTGCTTGACCGTGTCGTTCTCGCCGATCTGCCGCTGAGCACGCCGGTCAGTCAGGCCATGTCGGCCAATCCCTTCATGATCGAAGAGCACGCCACGGCCTACGATGCGATGTTCGCCATGGCGACGCATGGTATCCGCCACGTGCTGGTCACCGATGCCGAGGGCAAATTGACCGGCGTCGTTTCCGAGCGCGACCTCTTCTCGCTGCAGCGTGTCGGGCTGCGCCAGATTCGCCAGTCCATCGACGGTGCCCATAATGTCGACGCATTGAAGCAGGCGGCAGCCGACGTTCGCCAACTGTCCTTCAACATGCTGGCGCAAGGGGTCGGGGCGGAACAGCTGACCCAGTTCATCTCGGCGCTCAACGATGCGCTGACGCGTCGCGTCATCCAGCTCAATCTCGAAAAGCACAATTTCGACGGCATCGAATGGGCCTGGCTGGCTTTCGGTTCGGAAGGCCGCGACGAGCAGACTTTCAGTACTGATCAGGATAACGGGATAGTCTTCGCGCCGCCCGAAGGGGCATCGGTCGAGGCCTTGAAGCAGCGCTTCCTGGCCTACGCGCTGGACGTCAACAACGATCTCGACCGCGTCGGCTTCCCGCTGTGCAAGGGCAACATCATGGCGAGCAACCCGCAATGGTGCCTGACGCTTGAGGAGTGGAAGGATCAGTTCGGAAGCTGGATTCGCATGCCGCAGCCGGATGCGCTGCTCAATGCCACCATTTTCTTCGACTTCCGCGCGCTCTTCGGCAAGCATGAGCTGGCCGATGCGATGCGCCGCCACTTGCTGGCGCAGACGGCCTCGAACCCGATGTTCCTGCGCGCCATGGCCAAGAATGCGCTCGATGTCGAGCCGCCGCTCGGCAAGATCCGCGATTTCCTGACCGATCTCGAACCCGGCCATCCGGGCAAGATCGATCTCAAGAAGTACGGCTCCCGCATCTTCGTCGACGTCGCCCGCATCTACGCCATGGCCAGCGGTGTGCACAACACCAACTCCATCCAGCGCCTGCGGCTTGCAGCCCAGCGCCTCTCGATCCGCAGCGATGAAATCAATGCCGTGCTCGAAGGCTTGAATTTCATCCAGCTACTGCGTTTGCAGCACCAGTATCTGGAAGGTGAGCCGGGGACACAGGGCGACAACCTGATCGATCCCGACAAGCTCAATGAACTGGATCGCCGCATCCTGAAGGAATCCTTCCGTCAGGCGCGCAAGATCCAGACGCGCCTCAAACTCGATTACCAGGTGCAATGACCATGCTCGGACTCAAGAAATTTTTATTCCGGGGCAGTGCGCCATCACATCTGCCAGACGATGTACGCGCCTCGCTGGAAGTCTGGCGCACCAGTGCGCCGGCACCGCTGGACGACCTGCACTTTCATACCCGTTACGTCGTGGTCGATATCGTCAGCAGCGGCCCGAATCCCGAGAGCGACCGCCTGCTCGGCCTGGCCGCCAGCTCGATATGGAAGGGCGCCATCCAGCCCGACGACACTTTCTATGTCGATTTTTCCACCCTGGACGGCGAAGGGGCCGGCGTCGACCGGCAATTGACGGCTTTTTTGCTGTTCGCCGCCAAGGCGCCACTCGTCACTTACCATATTCCCTATGTCGGCGGCTTTCTGCAGCGCGCCTTCAAGGAGCGTCTGGGTGTCGATTTCCAGCCGCAATGGGTCGATCTGGCCTGGCTGCTGCCGTCGATGTTCGAGGACAAGGGCGATACGGTCATGCCGCTTGATCACTGGATCGATGTCTTCGGCCTGGATGCCGGGAGCGGCCGGCGCGACGCCATGGCCAATACGCTGCTGCTGGCCCGCATCTGCCAGATGATGACGGTGCGCGCCGTCGGCAAGCAGGTCGATACCGCTGCCCAGCTTATCGAAGAGTCGCGGGCGAGCAGCTTTCTGCGGCGCAATCACTAACCCCCGTCAGGATGTTCGCTTCACTGACCAGGCTCCAGCGCTACTACCTGTATTACACAGGGGCCTTCCTGGCGTTTATCGGGGCCCTGGCGGTGCTCGAACAGCACGGCATGCCGCCCCGCTGGATCGGCTACGCCTTCCTGTTTTTCACCATCACGATGTACGCGCTGATCGGCATCGTCTGCCGGACATCCGACGTTTCCGAGTATTACGTCGCCGGCCGGCGCGTGCCGGCTTTCTTCAATGGCATGGCGACCGGCGCCGACTGGATGAGTGCCGCCTCCTTCATCGGCCTGGCCGGTACGCTCTACCTCTCCGGCTTTCAGGGGCTGGCCTATGTCATCGGCTGGACCGGGGGCTTCGTCCTGGTCGCGCTGCTGCTCGCACCCTATCTGCGGCGCTTTGGTCAGTACACCATTCCGGATTTTCTGGGGGCACGCTATGGCGGCAATGCCATCCGTCTGGTCGCCGTCGCGGCAGCCATCCTCGCTTCCTTTGTGTATGTCGTGGCCCAGATCTACGGGGTCGGCGTCATCACCAGCCGCTTTGTCAGCCTGCAATTCGAGATCGGCGTTTTTGTCGGCCTCGCCGGCATTCTCGTCTGCTCCTTCCTGGGCGGCATGCGGGCAGTTACGTGGACGCAGGTCGCCCAGTACCTCATCCTGATCGTTGCCTATATCACGCCGGTCGCCATCCTGTCCTATAACCAGACCGGCAACCCTGTGCCACAACTGGTCTATGGCCAGGTTCTCCAGCAAGTCACCGCGCTGGAAGACAAACTGTTCCAGAATCCGGCTGAACTCGAAGTCCGCCAGCTCTTCCATGAGCGCGCCGACCTCTACGCCCAGAAGATCATGCAGTTGCCGCAGTCGCTCAATTTCGAACGCGAAAATCTCTCCAAGCAGATTAATCAACTCAAGGCCAGCGATGCCCAGATGAAAGACATCGTCGCCCTCGAAAGGCAGTATCGCGATCTCCCCCACGATCCCGATCAGGCCAGGCTGCGCTGGGAAAGCGCCATGTTTTCTGCGGTTGAGCGCAGCAAGCCACCCATCCACCACGGCGAGGCATTTCCCGGCGAGACTGTCGAGGAACAGGACATCATGCGGCTCAATTTTCTCGCCCTGATCTTCTGCCTGACCATCGGGACGGCTGCACTGCCGCATGTGCTGACCCGTTACTACACGACGCCTACCGTCCGGGAGGCTCGTGAATCGGTGTTCTGGTCGCTCTTGTTCATTCTCCTGCTCTACATCACTGCGCCGGCTTATGCGGTCTTCGCCAAGTACGAAGTGCTGACCCATCTGGCTGAAATTCCCATCACCAAATTGCCGGGCTGGGTGGCGGCGTGGGCCAAGATCGGGCTGGTCAGCATTGAGGACATCAATGTCGACGGGATCCTGCAACTGGCCGAACTCTCGCTCAATCCGGACGTCATCGTGCTGGCCACCCCGGAAATCGCCGGCATGCCCTATGTCGTCTCCGGGCTGGTCGCCGCCGGCGGTCTGGCCGCCGCCCTGTCTACGGCCGACGGCCTGCTTCTGACCATCACTACCTCCCTGTCGCACGATGTCTATTACCGCATCTTCCGCCCGGATGCCTCGACGCACTTCCGGCTGGTGATCTCGAAGTCCTTGCTGCTCGTCGTCGCCATTCTTGCCGCCACCGTTGCCGCACAAAAGCCGGGCACCATCCTGTCGATGGTTTCCTGGGCATTTTCCATCGCCGGCTCTGCCTTCTTCCCGGCGCTGGTCCTCGGCATCTTCTGGGAAAAGGCCACCCGCGCCGGTGCACTTGCCGGCATGGTGATCGGTATCCTGCTCTCGATCTACTACATCATTCGCGTTGAATTCGACAGCATTCCCATGCTCGGCATCAGCGGCTTCGGCATGGAGCCATGGTTCCATATCCAATCTACGTCGAGCGGCGTATTTGGTGTCATTGGCGGCTTCATCACGATCATTCTGGTCAGTCTGGTGACCAAGCCCGATCCGCGCGCCGGCAGCTTCCTCAAGACCATCCGCTTCCGGAATGGAGCAGAGTCCTGATGCGAGACGCCGATATTCACTGGCAAAAGACCCGCCGACTGACCTTCATCCTGCTTCTCTTTTGGATCTTCGTCACCTTCGTCCTGACCTGGTTTTCCCGGTCGATCAACGCCGTCGTCATCCTTGGCTTCCCGCTCGGTTTCTACATGGCCGCCCAGGGCGCACTGGTCATCTACCTGTTGATCATCTGGTGGTACAACCGGCAGATGAAGAAACTCGACGCAGAATACGGCGTCGAGGACGAGTAAGCCGCAGCGGTGAGCCTTTTTCTGGTCAGTGCCTTGCGGGCTATCGTCGAAATGCTCGGCCTGTGTTTGCTGGGGCAGGGGATGCTCCATGTGCTGGCCGGGCAGAATCGCTCTGATAATCGTATTTATCAACTCTTTGCCTTGATTACGGCCCCGCCACGACGGATGGTGGCAATTCTCCTGCCCCGTACCACCAATCCGCGCCTGATTGGCATCATCACCTTTGTCATCGTCCTGATACTCTGGCTCGGACTCGCTTTTGTCCGAAAGTTTCTTTGACCAATCGGCCGCTTCTGCTACAATGCGCGGCTTCCGGAGGGGTGGATGAGTGGTTTAAGTCGCACGCCTGGAAAGCGTGTGTAGGGTAATCCCCTACCGCGGGTTCGAATCCCGCCTCCTCCGCCAGAAGAATTTTCAAGACCCGCACAGCTCAAGGCTTAGCGGGTTTTTGTTTTCGGGTTTCTGGAATGGCTCACCATCTAGCCCACCACTATGCGTCTGCTGTGTGTGCGATTGTTTGAGCAACATTAAAAAGCCGGGTGTTACCCGGGCTCGGGGAATACCCGATTTGCGGGTATTTAGCTTTTACCCATTGCCTGCTGCAGTAGTTTGAACTGATCGCATGGTGCCATCTTGCGAAAAGCGTCGATTAGCGCGGCTTACTTCTTGTTCAGCTTGGTGGTGTCGGTCATGTCGGTTCTCCTGAGTTGATGAGGACACGGTAGAAAAAGTACTTCCATGTCATCAACCTACATGGCTGTTACTGCAGCAGTAGCTAAGTTGGTCTGCTCCGCTCAGGATGTGTTGCTGTTTTCGGTAATGTCACTCCCGTGCAGGATGTCACCAGGAAGGGCAGCAACGTGCCCATTCCGGTTATCCGGCCTTCTAAAAAGCTGCCGCTCAGCCAATTTTTGGTTCTATGAACTGGAGTAATACAAAGCGGCAACTGGCGAACTCACCCAATCGGCCACAACCGGCCGGTCGAGGTTGCATTGGTGGCGCGCCCGGTGATCGAGTTGAGCGTCCGTTATTCGGAGAGCAAATTGTGGCACTCACTGCCTCAAGCAAGGTTTTGTAGTACATTGTTGCCATACTATTCGTTTGGCCAATGTTGCCAAATTTGGCATATGCGCATTCTCAACCATCTGTTCTGGCATTCAATCCACGCCCTGTTCTGTTTTGCTTTGCTCGGGCCTGTCGGAATGGTATTGGCTGAAGCTCCTTTGCGTATTGCTCCAATGCCGATGGAAAGCCGTGCAGTAACTGCTCAAGCATTCAACCCCCTTGTTTCTTATCTGGAACGCCAGCTCGGATATCCAGTCGAGCTTGTCTATTTCGACAGCAACGATCAAATCGTCAAGGCCATGCAAGATAAAAAACTGGACATTGGCGTGATGGGCCCGTTGCCATTCGTTTCTCTAAAAAAACGTGGTGGAAATGTCGAGCCAATTGCTTTTTTCCGTGAGGCAAATGGTGACGCCCGATACCGCTGCGTTCTGGTTAGAGCAAATTCAGATGCAATTTCACCCAAAAAGCTGCGCGGCAAACGCATCGCACTGACACAACCGTTGTCAACGTGTGGCTATCTGGGTTCCAGCGCGATACTTCGCCGATACGCTGGAATCACACTTGAAGACATGCAGTATCGCTACCTTAAAACACATGAGGCAGCTGCTCTTGCAGTGGTATCGGGGGATGCTGATATTGCTGGAATCAAGGACGAATTTGCTGCCAAATACAGCAGTCTCGGGCTCGTCGTGATTGCGCAGTCAGACCCTGTTCCGGCCCTTAGCCTAATTGCCAATCGTGACACGCTAAATGAACAGCAAATATCAGCAATTCGCAAAGTGCTCCTTGCGACACCAGAAAGCATATACAGGCATTGGGGCCATACCATGGCTCATGGCATGGTGCCGGCGAATGACGTCGATTTCGATGCTTTTCGTCGTTTCGGTAACCCGGATGCTATACCCGAATACGGGAGAGGCAAGTGACAGTGATACGTAGCCTGCTGAATCGCATCTGGCGGTATGCTTTTCTTGAAATTGCACTTGCTGTCTTTTTGTTTGCACTTGCCTTAGGGGTTATTCGCCAACAATCAGCCCAACAGGCAACGCAGGTTGGTGCTCAGCACTTGATGGCATTAAATGTTGCCTACAACGCAACACTCGAAACCTACCGTCTTGAAGTTTCGACCCGTTACAAGTTGGAGATTCTCCGGCCTGAGGTATTGGATATCATGGAAGAGGCATTGGCCACGCCTGAAGATGCCATGCCGCCAATACGCGGCCGGCTCTACCGAATGTTGCGGCCGGTGCATGATGATCTGAAAAGCAATGGATTGGTTCAGTTTCAGTTTCATCTGGCCGATGATCGCGTTCTACTGCGCTTGCATACACCGACGCAGAGTGGCGATGCACTTTTCACCCGTCGTCCCTTGCTACGTCTCGCTAACGAGAAACGGGAGGCGGTTTCCGGTTTCGAAATTGGTCGTTATCTGCCAAGTTTTCGTTATATCTTCCCGATGGGAAGAAACGAAGACCATTATGGCAGCGTTGAAATTTCCCTCCCGTTTGACCAGATCCAAGAAAAAGTTTCCAAACTCTTGCCGGCTAGCGAATTTGGTCTCCTCTTGAATCGTTCGGTAATCGAATCAAACATTGATACGACTCAGCAGGAGAAGTTTTCAGAGTCCAGAATAAATTCTGGCTTCCTTATTGAGCATCCAACGCTATCGCTTGTCTCAAAAAATTATGTAAGTTCAAAGACGATTGCTGATCTGGAACCCATTCTGAAGTCCGACCCATATGTTGGGAGACGTATGGCGGAAGGGATTGCCTTTACTGTCCCCGTTTTACACGATGAAAAAGGTTACATGATCACCTTCATGCCCATTAGCGGGATTGAAGGTCGCAACTTTGCCTACATTGTGCGATTCACTCCTGCAGATTCGTTGATCGCAGCGCGAAATGCCATGTGGTTCCAAACCGGCGCAGCACTTCTGCTTGTGTTGGCCTTGGCTTTCAGCATCCATCATCTGCGCCGGCAACAGCGATTGCTGCGAGAGGACATTGCGCGGCGCAAGGCTGTTGAAGTTGAACTGGAGGCACACCGTCATCGCCTTGAAGACATGGTTCAGGAGCGTTCGGCAAATTTGACCCTTGCAAACGAGCAACTTACAAAAACGCTGTTTGCAATGGAACGCGTGGGTATTGGGATTACCTGGGCGAATATTGACACCGGACGATTCGAATATGCGAACCGTTTCATGGCGGAGTTTTTGGGCTACACCGATGAAGAACTGCTGCAGCTCGGAGTTGCCGACATAAATCCAGCGTATCCGGCAAACACATTTTCTTCAATCGTGAAGACAATACGGGAGCACGGGCATATCAAGTTCGAGACACTTCACCGCAAAAAAAATGGGGTGATGGCACCTGTCGAAATGACCGTTTTCTACCATGAGGGGTCTCCTGCTAGCCCACCCATGCTGATCGCCTTTATGGTCGACATTGCGGAGCGCAAACTTCATGAAGAAGCCTTGCTGGAGGCAAAGCGTGTAGCTGAAGCAGCGACGATGGCTAAGAGCGCCTTCCTTGCCAACACGAGTCATGAAATCCGGACCCCGCTCAATGCGATTACCGGTATGGCTCACCTCATTAGGCGGTCCGGCCTTGAGCCGAAGCAGGCTGAACGTCTGGATAAACTGGAAGCGGCTAGTGAGCACCTGTTGAGCGTGATCAATGCAATCCTTGATTTGTCGAAGATCGAAGCCGGCAAGTTCATGCTTGAAGAAGTGCCCGTACGGATTGATCGCTTGCTGGAAAATGTGGTGACGATCCTCCGTGAGCGGGCTGTTGCCAAACATCTTGTAGTGCGCACCGAAGTCTCGCAGGTTTCTTCTCGGCTGGTAGGTGATACGACAAGGCTTCAGCAGGCGCTTATCAATTATCTCGGAAATGCCATCAAGTTTACTGAGGTTGGAAGCATCACGATAAGGGTTTTTCAGGTTGAGGAAACGGCTGAGGACGCACTTATCCGTTTCGAGGTTCAAGACACCGGGATCGGAATCGATCAGAAAACCATTGCTCGTCTTTTCACAGCTTTCGAGCAGGCTGACAATTCAACTACGCGCCAATATGGAGGCACAGGACTAGGATTGGCCATCACGCGGAAAATCGCGAACCTGATGCGCGGCGAGGCGGGAGCAGAAAGCGTCCAAGGACAAGGGAGTACCTTCTGGTTTACCGCTCGCCTGAAGAAAGGCGAAACCGATACGGCTTGTTCAGATGGGATGAGCCAGGAATCGGCTGAGTCGCTCATCAAAAAGCATTTCTTGAATACGCGGGTACTGCTAGCAGATGATGAACCGGTAAATCGCGAGATTACCCAGCTTTTGCTTGAGGAAATTGGCCTTCTGGCCGATGAAGCGGAAGACGGAAGGCAGGCCGTTTTTTTGGCAACCCACAACGACTATGCGCTGATCTTGATGGACATGCAGATGCCCGTCCTTGACGGCCTGGATGCCACACTCGAAATTCGGCAATTGGAAAAACATCGCACTACGCCAGTCCTGGCAATGACCGCGAATGCATTCGTTGAAGATAAAGAGCGTTGCATAAAGGCTGGAATGAATGACTTCATTACTAAGCCCGTCGACCCTGAGCACTTTTTTGAACTTTTACTGAAATGGCTCCAACTCAGTCGGCCTTACTAGGTCATATTACAAAGACAATAGGCGAAAGAGGGTCACTGCTTGGTGCCAAGCACGTATCAAACCCAATATGGGCATCGGTTAGGGGAGTGTGCCCAATTCCCGCTGCTCGGCTAATGGCGCCGGTCAGTAGTCGGTCCGTGGCAGTTACAATGGGCCGGATACCCGCCGCATTACAGACATTGAAACTCTAGGGCTGGGCGGACGGCGGCCTACTGGCGCGCCTAAGCTTGGCTATAAAATAGAGACCAATTAATAGGAAAAAGGCGAAGAATTTAACCGCCTTGATTTCCTGCCTAAATTACAAAGCATCCTTCGAGAATGCATGGGAGACAAGCGAAGCCATGAACAAATTGCCAGCGCAATCACGAGCCAGTTACCTCAATGCACTATTTTCCATGACTGCAGGATTGCTCGGGCTTTCTATGCCAGCCCTTGCAACCGCTGAAAGTGTGATTGAACGTAGCTTTGCCGTGGTCCGCGAAAGCTCGCCCTCCATCGCCCCTGGCGCTGTCATCAATAAAGCCAATGTCGACCAATATCGAGAGTTTCTCGATGCGGGGATGATCCTCGCCCTGCGCAACGGGTGGTACGACATCAAGGTGGCGCCAAGCACCTCCTTCGACGTTGATAAAGCCTATATCGCAGCCACGGAAAGGGAAATCAAAAAATCCCCGGCCAGGCTGGGTGACAAACCCGGAGAAATACTCAGCTACACCGGTGGCCGGCCCTTCCCCGAAGATCCTCAGGCAAGCGATCCTCGGGCCGGCGAAAAGATTGCCTGGAATTTTCGCTACACGCACGGTGATGGCGGGGCCATCCTGCCTATTCTCTGGAAGTACCGCAATCTGCTGACCGGTCAGGTAGAACGCTTGTTGCGGGTTGAGGTGCGTTTCCTGAAATTCAAGTACCGGACGACAGCGAGCCCGATACCGGACGTCACGCCCAACCCTTCCAATATCTATGCGGCCAGCTATCTCAAAGTCTTCGAACCCACCGACTTCAAGAATACCCAGCTCCTGATCCAGCGCTTTGACGACGATACCAGGCAGGATGATGCCTACATGTATTTCGGTTTTCAGCGACGGGTCCGTCGCCTGGCGACGGGGCAAACTACGGATGCCTTCCTCGGTTCCGATGTCATGATTGAAGACTTCGATGGCTACAATGCCCGGATCTCGGAAATGAAGTGGACCTATAAGGAGACACGGCAGTTATTGATGCCCTTCTATAACCACAATGACTTGAAGCTCTCTGATGAATTCAAGGATCCCGACGGCTTTCAGTACGTAAATTTCAGCGGACAAGGGGGCTGTTTCCCGGATATTGCCTGGCAGATGCGCAAGGTTCATGTCGTTGAGGCCGAACCGGTGATGCCGGGCCATCCTGTCAGCAAGCGAATTTTCTATTTCGATGCGCAAACCTATGCTATCGCCCGCACGCTGATTTACGACCGCAAGGGCGAACTCTGGAAAATAGCCATTCTCGGCAAATCGCATCCCGACCACCATTTGCCGGGCAACAAGGGTTCCGGAGTCCCCCTCAATGATTCAGGCGCGATGATTGATGTCCAGGCCAAACATTGTTCAACCGGCCAATTCAAGACTTTCGCCCAACCCGGGTTAAGTCCAAACAGTCTGTTTCAGGTGCAGAACCTGCGCGGCGGAGATTAAGACTGCTGGCTGGTTAGCGGACGGCTCATCGGCCATAACGGCCATTGGCCTGAGGCACTCAATCGGGCAGTAATACACCGCTTACCTGCCGCTCAGTTCCAAAGCACCGCGAACGGCCGCTTCCCAATTTTGCCAATGAGTGCTGCGTGCCCGTAACAGCCATTCAGACGAACCTGGACTCAGCGAGCTTGACTTCTCCAAAGCGCTCGTCGGCGACCTCAGCGGAGTAACTTAGGTGGTGGGCCGATGATTCAGTGCTGCCATTGAGCGCAGAGCGGCTGCGGCTCGACCAAGGCTTTCCGCAACCTCCTTTTCGCTGATGGCAATTACGCTCAACTTCTTCTGCAATCCGACAACCGAGGTTACATACTGACTTAAAGGACATTCCGGCAAGACTTTCGGATTCTTAATATTTGAAAGCATGATTTTCTCCCAGAAAACATGGAGTCCGTTGGCATTGGACCCCTTGCGATTGGCAAACGGAAAGCAAATTAGTGTTGAGCCAATTTAGCACTGTTGTCCATATAATAGTTGGACAAAAATCTGGGGAGACTGAAGTGAATTCTGGGTTGCTTACGATTGGTGTCGTTTCTAGACAAAGCGGTCTGGAGGCGAGCACCTTGCGCAAATGGGAATATCGCTATGGCTTCCCGCAGCCCATATATCTCGCATCAGGACAGCGTCGTTACTCGAAAGCCGATGTTGAAAAACTAAGATGCATTGTGCGTAGGGTGGACGCGGGAGAAAGGGTCGGAAAAGTTATTCGGGACTTTCTCGATCAATTGATTCCTGATGTTTGCAAAACACCAAGTTCTCGTAATTTATTAGTAGATCAAGCTCTCACTGCACTCGTGCGCTTAAATTTGGGGGAATTTAAGTCGATACTGGAAAAGGCTCTGACTGAAACCTCAGTTCTCGACTTTGTTGAGCAATTTGCATCGCCACTTGCTGAAGCCGTCGGAGCCCGGTGGGCTGAAGGTGTTCTTCCTATTTACGGTGAGCATCTGTTTTCTGCGCTACTTGAGTCCAGGCTTCTGCAAATTGCGGACCACGCATCACTGGTAGATCATCAGCCCACGGTGCTCTTGGTAACTCTCTCTGGTGAAACACATACACTTGGATTGGCGATGGCGAATGCAGTGATTAGCAGCGCAGGTATCTCATGTTTGAGGCTCCCTTCACACATGCCCGTAGATGAAATAGCGGAGTGTGCTTTGGCTTTCCGTGTTCGTATCGTGGGCATCTCCGTCAGCAGGTACTATCCACCCCGCCTCTTGCAGGGCACGATAGGGGAATTGAGGCGCATTCTTCCGGAGGATGTCGAACTCTGGTTCGGGGGGGAGGGGATTAATCGAGTTAGAAAAATGCCTTCCGGAACAAAGACATTCGTATCCTGGGAGTCAGCAATTGCGGCTTTCCATGAGTCAATCAGTAGCCGGTGATAATTTGCTTCAGATTGTCGGCCCCTTTCAAATCGGGTGTGGGGAGTAAGGATGTCAATTTGATCACCATGCGCGCTACCTGCAGAAATTTAAACCTAACCTGCACCGTCCGTATTGGCCGGTAGGTTGAGGTCGCGAATGGCCGGTTCGGAGCATTCCACTCCAGAAATCCAGTGCTTGGTTGAGCTGCCGCTATAGGAATACCGCGATGCCCGGATTGGGCACCGAAGCGACTTTCCGCACTTCATATTCATCGCCGGAAAGCAGTCACCGAGGTTCCGCTTCCCGAAAGCAGCCAGTCGTAACTGAGTGCAACGTGCCTTTTGCGGACATTAGCCAGTTGGGAAAGCAGACCGATGCCTAGCAAACCCGATATCCGCAATCATTGCCCATCGATCAACATTAGCCGATCCATGTGCAATATGAAAATCCCAGGATGTAAACAAATATTAGCTACTGTAAATAGGCCTTAGTGCTGGCATGAGTCAGTGGTGTTGCTGCTGAAATAGACAGACTGCTGAATTTTTCGTTGCGCGAAACGCATTCATTTAAAGCCCTGCTTCCCGAACAAGTACGGCCAGTGCATTGCGCAAATAGCGTTCGGCTGGGGCCTGCCATCGGCCGCGAATGACGACCTTGCCTCGCCATGACTGGCCGGATAGTTCCTCATGTTGTGTATCGACCTTCAATATGACGCGATAGACTGCCCGTTCCGGCACGCGTTGCGTCTTGCGATCACGGGTGAGGACATCACCACCAGCCGGGGTTGAGAGTTGGCGCAAGAGTAGAACTCGGCTCGCATCGGAATCAATGTTGCTGACCGAGAGCGCAAGACCGGGGCCTTCCCCTCCTTCTGGTAGAAAAATGCCGCCGTCACCGAGTGCGATAGCCTTGATGGCATCTTCGTCGAGATAGGTTTCAACGATTTGGCCTCGCTGGCCGACAAGCAGGGCGAGTTTTTCCTGTTTTTCGACCCATTGCCCGGGCTGGAGGTCAGGATCGAGGTCGCGCAGCGTGCCGGCAAACGGAGCGCGTGGGGCGTAGCGGACCAGTTCTTCGTTCAAGCTGTTCAGCTCAGCTTCCGCGGTAGCTCGTTCTTCCTCGCTGCTTTGCAGGCGTTGTCGGGCTTCCACGTCGAACCCTGCGGTGGCAGCCTGCCAGCGTAAGCGTTCAATGCGGGCTTGTGCTGAGGCTCGTCGGCTAGCCAGTTCAGGTGCTGCCATAGCAAGGATTTCATCTCCCACCGCCAGACTGTCTCCTGATTTGTGTTCGAGTCGTTCGATCTGTGCTCCGCCCGGCGCGAAAACTGGCCAGACCTCCGCTGGCCGCAACAGGCCGCTGGTGGCAATGCGGTTGGGCCACGGTACGACGGTCAATCCGATAAACAGGGTCAGCAAGACCGCACTGATCCTGCTCCGTCGCTGGCTGCGAATCTCTGGCCAGCGTTTATGCCAGGCCTGCAACTCGTGTCGAATGGGAAGTGCGATGAACCAGACGATTTCGACCAGAAAAAGCAGGATGCCGACCACCTTGATGAAGAAGTGATAAACCAGTACCGCGATACCAAGAAACACGACCAGGCGGTACAGCCAGGTGAGCCAGGCGAAGGCGATCAGCAGGCTCTGGCGCAACGGGGCGAAATGTTCAGGAGGCTCATCGCCCAACGCGAACAGCAGTTCGCGCAATTGCCAACAGGCCAACGCGAAGCTGCGCTCGTGCAAATTTGGGATTTCGAGCGCATCGGAGAGGATGAAATAGCCGTCGAATCGCATGAACGGGCTGGCGTTGATGGCCAGCGTCGCCACCCAACTGGTCGTAGCCAGAACGAAGGCTGCCGATCGCAACGACCCATCCGGCAGGAGTGCCCAAGCCAGCGTTGCCCAGGCGGCGACGACCAGTTCGGTGAGAATGCCAGCCGCCGCGATCTGCAGGCGCTGTTGACGGCTGGTCAGGCGCCAGACTTCATTGGTGTCGGTATAGGCCATCGGCCACAGCACGAGGAAGGCCACGCCCATGCTTGGGATACGACAGCCGTAGCGCTTGGCGGTAAATGCATGACCCAATTCATGTAGCAGCTTGACGAAAAACAGTGCGACGCCGTAAGCCGCCAGTCCTTCCCAATTGAAAGTATCGACCAGCGAGGCGCTGAAGCGCTCCCAATGTCGGGCAACTTGGCTCAAGCCGAAAGCCAGCGCAATTAGCGTCAGAACGGCAAAGGTGTGGGAAAAAAAACAGCCGGCCACACCTTGCCAGCGATCCAGCCACGCATCGGGTCTGATCAGTGGAATGCGGAAAAACAGGTAGTGATGCAACAGCCAGTTCAGGCGGCTACCCTGCAGTCGTTCAAGCAAGCCAGCCAACTGGCGGGCGCTGTCTGCGCCGGTGGGCTGCAGCAACTGATTGCTGTCCAGAAAGCGGACCACCCCTTCGACGTCGCTGGCGTCCAGATGCAAGGTTGTATGCGTGACGACATCGGTGATGATGGCTTCGGCATCGTCCAGCGACCAGCGCTTGAGTATTTCCAGCGTCGGCCAGTCCAGACTGAAAAAACGGTTGCGTACCGGGTCGTGCAAGGTCCAGCTTGGCTGGCCGTCACCCAGCGTTGGGCCGGGCAACAGTGCCAATTCCTCGCGCAGCGCGGGCAGGCCCATGCTTACTTACCAGCCTACGCTGGCGCGCAAGCTGGCCCAGGGGCGGCGCAAGGCCCAGTAGATGAGCGGGACCCAGCCGCCACTGATGCGGGCAGTTCCCTTGAGGCCAACGCGATGATCGGTCGGCGCGCTCAGTGTGGCGCGGAAGCGATAGGCAAAGCTGCCATCCGGGCGTTCGACGGCATCGTGCGCCAGGTAGCGCAGCGTCGCCTCGACCGGGGATAGCGGGCTGGCGTTGAGATAAAGACTGACTGGTGCGCTAGCGGACACGGGAATGGCATCGGCCAGAGGCACCCAGGCTTCGACCTCGACATCCGCCGGTGCAGCGATGCGCATGATGCGCTCACCCACGGCGACTGGCTTGCCGATCCATTCTGACGGATCATCGAACAGCGCGATGCCGTCCTGCGGCGCCAGCACACGGGCGCGACCGAGTTGGTCGGCGACGTATTTGGCTTCAGCGCGTTTTTCCTCGATCTTGCCGGTGAGCATGGCCAATTGTGCCTTCGATCGACTGTCCGACAAGGCCTGCTGGGCTGCCTGACGATATTCCGCTTCGGCGGTGGCCAAGGTTTGCCGGGTGACATCGAGGCGCGATTGCAGTAGGGCTTCGTCGAAGCCAAACAGTGGCTGATCCTTCTTTACCATCTGGTTCGGCTGCACGTGGAAGGTATCGATCACGCCTTCCAGGGCCGCACGGATAACGGCAGGCTGGGCCGGCACCAGTTCACCCGGCGCAAGTACTGAAAGGCGCACAGGGAAGAGCAGCATGACAGCAACGCCCAGCCCCCAATGTGCGGTGCGGGTTTGCCACCAGCGCTTGCCTTCCGGCACAGCCAGGGCGTTCCGCAAGGATTGCCGGTTCCGGGCCCAGGACCAGCCTGACGGACGGTGACGAGCTTGCGAGGCATGAGACCAGATGTCGGCCCATTCGGCGAACAAGGCGATGTCCTGTCTCCGCCAGGGCAGGTCGCGGGCGAATAGCAGGCCGCCGGTACTCACCGGTAGCCACAGGCCATGGGCCGGTAACCATTCGGCCCAATCCTCGGCGAGCGCGGAAGGTAGATCATCGGCTGTGATCGCTTGCGGGCTCGGAGAGTGTTCGGACAGGTGTTGTGCAATGGCCTGCAGCCACTGCACATAGGGGACGTTGGCCTCGATCTGAACAACGCCGGAGAGATTGGTCACACCACCATCTGCCTGCCAGAGCGCCGCCTGCCGGTAGGGCGCCAACGCATGGCTATCGTTGACCGCGAGGAAAGCCAGTTCGCTGGCGCTTGCCGCGTGCCTTGCCCGGTTTCCGAGATCGAGTAGCGCGGCTATTGACCCAGGCAGTGCAGCAATGGCTTCCGTCATCAAGCTGCCCGGCTAGCTGTCCGCACGATACCTGGCTGGTTCAAGTCGGAACGTCCCCAGGCCGAGTCGCGGCCAGCCAGTCGCAACTGCTCGCTCAGGCCCGCGCGGCCGCCGCGTTTTTCGCCGATTGTGAAGCGGAATAGCGTATTCACTTCGTTACCCTTGGTGTCGCGTGCCGTTACCTTGATCTTCAACTCGCCTTGATAGTCAGTCGGCGCATTGAATTCGAACTTGCCACTGTTGGAATCGAACTGTACCCAGCCCGGCAGTTTTGTGCCATCCGATTGGCTGGCGCTCAACGAAATGCGCTCGTTTGGATCGGAGTGTGCAAACGCGTCATAGGGCACGGCGAAGCTGCTCTTGCTGCCAGTTTCGGCATATTGGTCGGCGACGCCGCGGAAGAGCGTCAAGGCAGAATAAGGCGCCTCAACGACGACGATGCGGAAGCCGGTTGGGCTGGTGTAAATATCGCCGATCAACCCTGGTTGCCCGGTTACCCGCAGCGCATTGACATCGCGCACGACCGGAGCTACCAGGCTATCCGGAACAGGCGGCGCAACTCCGGCAGTGCTTGGCAGCGGTAGCGTGGAGTCGAAGTTTGGGCCGGATGGCGGTGTTGCAGGTGCCGGATCGGGGATGCTGGGTTGGACTGCCGGGGGGATGGGCCTCGGTGCGGGAGGGGGAGCCGGTGGAGGCTCTACGGGGCGGTCGTCATCTTTGGTTCCGCCACTGTCAATACCGGTGTTGCCGGTCGTGGTCTGATCGATTGGAGCCGTGACGATGCCGGTGTTGTCATCGAAGATCGACGAATAAGCGCTGCTTTGCGTTGGCTGGCCGGCATTCACCACCAGTTGCAATTGCTCTTCGCCTTCGAAGATGTTGTCGCGCTCGGCCGTAATGTCGATTGCCACCAGCACGGGCACGTTACCAGCCGTAATCGGTCCGGTATAGGCTGCCCAGGTTGCACCTCCGTCGATCGAGTAAAAAAGATTCGCGCCAGACAGTCCGGATGACGTCGCCTTGCCAGGTTCTGCTGCGTCCTGAACGGTCAGGCTGAGCACCTGATTCAGGTTAGCATAGACTGTAAATACGGCGCGCGGCGAGTTTTCGTTGTAGTTGCCTCCGGTGACGGAAAGGGTGTGGTCGTCATCGTAAGCGGGGTTGGGTCCGTTGCCATCGGGGTCGGAGCCATCGTCGTAGATGCTACCGGTGGCGGCAGCGGTGGTGACGGTCAGATCGACCGAGGTGTTGGTCTTGGCGGTGACGATGGTGGCGACGACGGTTTCAGGACCCTCGAAAACGGTGTCACCGACGGGGTCGACCGTGAAGGAGGCGGAGGTGGAACCGGCCGGGATGGTGATGGTGTAGCGCCCCACTGTGCCGGTCGCAGTCAGCCCGCTGATGGCGTAATCGGTGGTGAGAGTGGCCGAGCCGGTGAGGTCCAGTGTGATGACGGTGTCGGTGGCTGACGTGCCGCCAGTGAGGCTGACCGTGTAGGTCATGGCAGCGGTTTCACTGGCATCGCCTTCGGAGATGCCGGCGGGGCTGACGGCAATGGCAACGGTGGGCTTGTCGCTCTCGAAGTTGCCGCCGTTGCCGTCGGATGAGCCATCGTCGTAGATGCTACCGGTGGCGGCAGCGGTGGTGACGGTCAGATCGACCGAGGTGTTGGTCTTGGCGGT
>ERZ1034361.470-NODE-470-length-25955-cov-5.052941_pt1 | contig 25955 bp, 24 predicted proteins | sample MGYA00520617_ERZ1034361 | MGnify/ENA primary metagenome ERZ1034361 (study PRJEB33736, sample SAMEA104284507) | Azolla filiculoides | biome: Urban; feature: Water surface; material: Ditch water | place: Netherlands | collected 2015-10-28 | depth 0-0.1 m ...
GCTGCAAAACAACCCAAAGTAAGTGCGCGATATTTGAAAGTCATGTGTATCTCCAAGTGATAGAAAAAGTGAAATCGTTGAGCCCAGTGGTCTGGGGGGTTCAGCCGCCTGTTCCGGCATGAAGAACACTGTTCTCTTTTGAAAGACAGTGGTGTTATTAAGCGAAAAATTGGCAATGCACCACATTCGTGAATACCCTAGCCGCCCTTTGAATTGGTGCCATAACAACACATTTTGGTAGAGCGCGTTGTGAGAAAAAGCAACAGGGTTGGTGGGTCAACAAGAGGGCAACCCTGTTGACGCTCAACAGGGGCTGGTTTAGCATAGTAGAACGCTGTTCAATATAGCGGAACAGTTTAACTGCCCACTTTTAACCGTTTTGAGATGGACCTTCTGCATGCCTCACGATAAAGACACCAGCCACTGGCACGAACCAGCTGGCAACAAAAAAGCCGGTTACGGCGTCTTCAAAAAACAGCCAACGCCCTACGACGCCTACATGGAATCAGAGGGCTTGCCCGTGTTTCGCGATGTGGGCATTAACAAAGTGCAAAACTTGCCCTTGGTGCCGTGGAAGCGCACCGGTGGCAAGGGTCACTTCATTCAACTTTATGGCACGGAAACCAAGTGGGGTTGCTACGTGGTGGAGGTGCCGGGGGCTGGCGCACTGCACCCCGAAAAGCACATGTACGAAGAGATCTATTTGGTTGTCGAAGGGCGCGGTACCACCGAAGTCTGGCAAGAGGGCGACACCAAGAAGCACGTGTTTGAATGGCAAGCTGGCTCCATGTTCTCCATCCCCATCAACGCGTGGCACCGCATTGTGAACGCCACGTCCAGCGGCGCGTTGTTGTTGGCAGGCACCACAGCGCCCAATGTGTTGAACATGTTGCAAAGCACCGAAGCGGTGTTCAACAACCCCTTCGTGTTCCGCGATCGTTTCAACGGCGCAGACGATTTTTACCAAGCACGAGACGAAGTGGAAGCCGATCCGGTGCGCGGTTTGGCCATGCGCAAAACCAACTTCATTCCCGATGTGATGAAGTGTGAATTGCCCTTGGACAATCGCCGCTCGCCTGGCTATCGCCGCATTGAACCGTTCATGACCAACAACTGTTTTTACTTTTGGATTGGTCAGCACGAGAACGGTCGATACTCACGTGCACACGCGCACACCTCTGCGGCCGTGCTGATTTGCTTGAACGGCAAAGGCTATACCTACACTTGGCCAGAAGACGAAGGTGAAACGCCTTGGAAAGATGGCAAAGAGCATTTGGTGCGACGCATCGATTACGAGCCTGTGGGCTTGGTGTCGGCAGCACCGGGCGGCGCCCGTTGGTACCACCAGCACTTCAGCTCGGGTGAAGAGGCGCTGCGTTTAACGGCTTGGTTTGGCCCGCACAATCCTGGTCGTGATCCAGGTGCACCGGGGTCTAAGCACACCGACTACACCGCTCAAGATGTGACCGAGGGCGGCACCACCATTCCATACTGGTTGGAAGATCCGCACATTCGCAAAGAGTACCAAGCGCTGTTGAAGAAAAACAGCGTGCCCGATCGGATGGACCCTGACTGGTACAACATTCCCGCCGAGTTCATGGCCAAGTTTGGGCCCAAAAAATAATGTCTAAAACAGTGACCCAACCCACTGTGCAAGCAGCGCCAGTGGGTGGTCGCGTGTTTTTCAGCAATGTGCGTCGCAGCCTGGAAGGTGAAGACGAAATCATTTTGATCAGTGTGGGTGTGGACATTGGTTCGTCCACTTCGCATTTGGTGTTTTCGCGCTTGGTGTTGGAGCGTTTGGACAATCGCTACATCGTCAGTGAACGCACGGTGCTGCATGAATCCGATGTGTTGCTCACGCCCTATGCCTCGGATCAAAGCATTGATGCGGCCGCATTGGGTGCGTTCATCGAAGCGCAGTATGCGCAGGCGGGCATTGCCCCCGACAAAATAGACACGGGTGCGTTGATCCTCACGGGCGTAGCGGTGCGCCGCAGCAACTCGCGCGCCATTGCCGATTTGTTTGCAGAACAAGCGGGCAAGTTTGTGTCGGTCAGTGCAGGCGATGCGCTTGAGACCACACTGGCCGCATTTGGTTCTGGCGCCGCAGCACGATCGGTGCGCGAAACTGCGCGCGTCATGAACATCGACATTGGTGGTGGCACCACCAAAATAGCGGTTTGCGAAAACGGTGAACTGGTCGACCTCACCGCCGTCGACATTGGTGCGCGCATCGTGGCTTTGGACGCGCAGGGTCGTCTGGTGCGTTTGGAGGAGGCTGGACGCAAATTTGCCGAAGAGGTGGGCATCGCTTTGCAGCTGGGACAGCCCGTGGCGCACGAAGATTTGGAGCGCATGGTCGAACGCATGGCGGACCGCATTTTTGAAGTGGCCAGCTCGTCGTCGCCTGATGCCATCAGTCAATCATTGCTCAGATTAGAGCCCTTGCGCGAAAGCAAGTTGCCCGATGTGCTGACCTTCTCTGGGGGGGTGTCTGAATATGTGTATGGGCGCGAAGCACAAGCCTACGGCGATTTAGGGCCATTGCTGGCCGCGGCTGTCAGGCGCAAAGCAAACGAATGGGGTCCGCGTTTAGAAGTGCCCGATCAGGGCATTCGTGCCACAGTCATTGGTGCTTCGCAATACACCGTGCAAGTTAGTGGCAGCACCATTTATGTGGAGCCTGCCAACATCCTGCCGGTGCGCAACGTGCCCGTGATAGCGCCGCAATTGGATTTGGCGGCCGATGAATTAAGTGGGGTCGATATTGCCGACAGCATTCGCCGCGCGCTGCGTCGTCTGGACTTGCATGAAGGGCATCAAGCGGTGGCCGTTTGCTATCGCTGGCAAGGGTCAGCCACGTTTCACCGTTTGGATGCATTTTGCCGAGCGGTGGCCGAGGGCATGGCCACAGTGCTTGCGCAGGGGCACCCTCTGCTGTTGGTGGGCGAGGCCGATTGTGGCGGTCTCATCGGCATTCATTGCCATGAAGAACTTCACTTGACCAGCCCGGTGCTGTCAATCGATGGCATTACCTTGAAGGAGTTGGATTTCATTGACATTGGTGCCATGCTCGAAACCTCTGGCGCCGTGCCAGTGGTGATCAAGAGCTTGGTGTTTCCGGGTTCCGCCGGCCTGGGCCGAACGGCTTTGAAGCCATGAACTTTTGGTGAAGCCGTCATGAGCCATTTGTATCCTCCTCTGTTGCCGCATCGTTCAGGCTACCTGGCTGTCGGGCATGGGCACGAGGTTTACTGGGAGGAGTGCGGCAACCCCATGGGGCGGCCGGTTGTGTTTCTTCACGGTGGGCCTGGCGGCGGCTGCTCGCCGACTGCCCGAAGGCTGTTCGATCCACGCCGCTACCGCATTATTTTGATGGACCAACGCGGTTGCGGTCGGTCCACGCCGCATGCAGAAACAGCGCACAATTTTCTGGCTGATTTGGTTGCAGATCTTGAGCGGTTGCGTTTGCAAATGAAGGTGGACAAGTGGTTGTTGTGTGGTGGCTCTTGGGGTTGTACCCTGGCACTGGCTTATGCCAAAAAATTCACACAACACGTCTCGGGCATGGTGCTTCGCGGCGTGTTTGCTGCACAAGACCATGAACTTGACTGGCTCTACAAAGCAGGTGGTGCCAGCCGAATTTTTCGCCAAGCATGGCAAGATTATGTGTCGGCCATTCGTGTGCACATGCCCATCGATGCAGCGCATCGCCTGGTTGGCGGAGGGCAAAACAGCGAACTCTTGCGGGCTTATGACAAGGTCTTGCAAGAAGGCACGCAGGTCCAAGTGTTGGCCATGGCGCGTGCATGGTGCACATGGGAGGATGCACTCAGCAGCGTGTACCCCAGCGATCCTGCCCACGCCGCGCAAGCAAGCCAAGAAGAAGACATGCAATGTTTGGCGATGGCCAAAATTTCTGCGCACATGTTCGCACACGATCCCGATTTGGGCAGCCGCGGCAGCATTGTGCCCGCATCTGCGGATGACTTTTTAAAACACATTCCCGGCATCATTGTGCAGGGCCAGTTTGACATGGTGACGCCTGCCGAAACTGCTTGGCAATTGGCACAAGTCTGGCCATTGGTGCAATTGCGGGTGGTGCACACGGCCGGACATTCCAGTCAAGACCCCGAATTGCAAAGCGCGCTGGTTGCTGCTTTGGATGACATGCTGACAGAAGTTTGAAAAAATTAACAGGAGACAAAATGGCTTTAACCCCCTTCGTCGTGGACGGTCAATCCGTTCAAATTGACAGCGATCCACAAATGCCTTTGTTGTATGCATTGCGCGATGATTTGCAATTGAACAATCCCAAATTTGGTTGTGGCTTGGCGCAATGCGGCGCATGCACGGTGCATCTGGATGGTCAAGCCATTCGCTCATGTGTCATGCCGGTGTCTGCCGTGAAGGGCAAGAAAGTTACCACCTTGGCAGGCTTGGGCACGCCCGAAAAACCACATCCCATTCAGGTGGCTTTTTTGGAAGAGCAAGTTCCGCAATGCGGCCACTGCATCAACGGGTGGGTCATGACGTCTGCGGCTTTTTTGAAAAAAAATCCCAAAGCCACCGACGCAGAAATCAAAACGGCACTGGAAGGCTTGAAGTGCCGATGCGGCACGCATGTGTCTATTTTGCGGGCAATCAAGCGCGCACAAACCTTGATGGCCTGAGGAGCAAGCATGACACTATTTAAAAATACAGAAGCCACCAACTCGCAAGAGAATCTGCGGGGTGATGTTGACAAACTGTCCGGCAGTTCGCGCAGAGATTTTCTGAGCGCTGCTGGGGCATTGGTCGTCTCCGCTGTCGGTGGGGGCCTGTCAACATCCGCTTTGGCGCAAGCGGCAAGCGCAAATGCTGCTGGCGCGGTGTCAGCAGGTGCCGTTGGCACCACCTTGGCCAGCATTGCCGCCATCAAGCCAGCGCTGAAAGCTGACGAGTTAGATTCTTGGGTGGCCATTCAGCCGGATGGCGCTGTGGTGGCCTATTACGGCAAAGTAGATTTAGGCCAAAGTCTGGATGTGGCCATTGCGCAAATCGTGGCTGAAGAGCTGGATGTGTCGTATCGCAAAGTCAAAATTGTGATGGGCAATTCGGCCAGTTCTCTTAATCAAGGCGGTGCCTCCAGTGCTTTGGGCATTCAAGCAGGCGCCAAGCCTTTGCGCAATGCTGCAGCCGAAGCGCGGCGCATTTTGTTGAACTTGGCCAGCGAAAAGCTCAATGTGCCTGTGGCCCAACTGATTGTCGACGATGGCGAGATTGCCGTGAAAGGCAACAGCACTCAAAAGGTCACCTATGCCGAGTTGATTGGCGGTAAGTTCTTCAATTCCAAAGTGGAATGGAACAAAAGAATTGGCAATCCCTTGGATGTCAAAGGTGTGGCCAAACCCAAATCGCCGGCCGAATACCGCGTGGTCGGTTTGTCGATTCCACGCAACGACGTGGCCTGGAAAGTCTTTGGCACCAATGGCAACATTGCCGACGTCAAAGTCCCGGGCATGTTGCATGCACGGGTCGTTCGCACACCCTGGGCTGGCAGTGTGGCCGAGGCGGTAGACGAAGCCTCTATCAAGCACATCCAAGGTGCCCGGCTGGTGCGGGAAAAGAATTTTTTGGCGGTGGTTGCGCCGCGCGAATGGGATGCTGTCAGGGCTGCCAAAGCATTGAAGGTGACATGGAGCGCATCACCCAAGCCCTTTCCAGAGTTTGAAAAACTGCACGAGCACATTCGTCAAGCGCCAACGCGCAAGCGAACTGAAGAGTCCAAAAAAGGCGATGTCATGGCCAGTTTGAGCACCGCCGTGAAAGTGGTGGAGGCCGAATACCTGTGGCCATTTCAATCGCATGCCAGCATGGGCCCTGCCAGTGCTGTGGCCGATGTCAAAGCCGACAAGATCACAATTTGGACCGGCTCGCAAAAGCCTCACTATGCGCGCGATGGTGTGGCGGCGTTGTTGAAAGTGCCGGTTGAGACGGTTGAGGCCATTTGGGTTCAAGGCCCTGGCTCTTACGGGCGCAATGATGCCGGTGATGCGGTGTTAGATGCCGCATACATTTCCAAAATGGTCGGCCAGCCTGTGCGTGTGCAAGGCATGCGACACGACGGAACAGCGTGGGACCCCAAAGCGCCCGCTTCTGTGCACCGTGCGCGTGCTGCCATCGACGCCACTGGCAAAGTGGTCGCATACGACTTCACCACGCGCGCGTTTTCCAGGGCGACCATTGACAGCAACGAGTCAGACCCGCGCGACAGCTTGGTCGGCATGGAATTGGGTTTGCCGTCCAAGGGCGGCATGACTTTTGGCATCCCCGAGGAAAGTTATGCCTTTGACAACAAACGGATGTCTTGGGAGGTAATTCCCGATTTGATTGCCAGTGCGTCTCCTATGCGAACCTCTCACATGCGCGATCCTGTGGGTTTGCAAATTCAATTCGCCAGCGAGCAGTTCATCGATGAGCTGGCCAGTGCCACAGGCGAGGACCCCATTGCTTTTCGCATGAAGTACGCCAAGGCGCCACGCGATATTGCCGTGCTGAAAGCAGCCGCTGAAAAATCGGGTTGGGAGCCTCGTGGCAATGCAAAACGAGACCGCAGTGGCAAAGTCTTGAGCGGCCGTGGCATTGCCTATGCGCAACGCGCTGGCACCATTGTGGCGGTGGTCGCTGAAATTGAAGTGGACCGAAAAACTGGCCGTATTTGGGGCCGCAAGTTCACCGTGGCGCACGACTGCGGTTTGATTGTCAATCCACAAGGACTGCGTTACACCATTGAGGGCGCGCTGGTGCAGGCTTTGTCTCGTACCTTGTACGAAGAGGTGCAATTTGCGCCCGACAAAGTCAAGAGTGTGGATTGGAGCAGCTACCCTATTTTGGAAATCAAGGACACACCAGAGAACATCGACATTGTGTTGATCAATCGACCTGAGGCACCACCTACCGGTGCCGGTGAGGCCACCTGCCGCGTGGTACCTGCTGCCATTGCCAACGCATTCTTTGATGCAACGGGGGTTCGCATGCGACAAGCACCGCTGAACCCCGCGCGCGTGAAAACAGTTTTGAGCACAACCTGAAGGAGCGCCTCATGCATGCGTTTTTCAATCGTTTAGAAAAGACTTTGCAACACACATGGGCACCGCTGGCAGCGGCTGCGGTATGGGGCAGCTTGGCGCTTTCTACAGCCCAGGCGCAAACCGTTGCCGCAGGCGCCCCTAGCCCCCATGAAGCCATTTTCATGAACAAAGCAGCAGACCGTGAAGCCTGGCTTTTAGAGCGCGCCAAGAAGGAGGGTGGGTTGACGCTTTACACCTCTTTGTCGCCGACCGAGTCAGGCCCATTGGCAGCTGAGTTTGAAAAAAAATATGGCATCAAGGTCACCATTTGGCGTGGCCTGAGCGATGGTGTGGTGCAACGTGTGGTGAATGAAAGCCGGGCCAAACGACATGTGGTGGATGTGGTGGAAACCAATGGACCCGAGATGGAAATTTTGGCGCGCGAAAAAGTATTGAGCGAGTTTCACAGTCCGCACATCGCTGATTTGCCGCCAGGCATGATCCCCAAGCACCGCATGTGGATGCCCGACCGCGTGAATTTCTTTGTGGTGGCGTACAACACTCAAAAAGTCAAACGCGAAGACCTGCCCAAACACTATGAAGGCTTTACAGAAGCCAAATGGAAAGGCCGCATTGCGATTGAGTCAACCGATGCCGAGTGGATGGGCGGCTTGGTCAATTCTCTGGGTGAGACGCGCGGCATGGCCTTTTTTAAAAAGCTGTCTGATCAAAAACCAGACGTTCGCAAAGGCCATATTTTGTTGGCGCAAATGGTGGCTGCGGGTGAAACCGATGTGGGCTTGACCATTTACAACGCCAACGCACAATCTTTGAAACAACGCGGTGCGCCCATCGATTGGGTGCCGATTGAGCCCACTTTGGCGCGACCGCAAGGCGTGGCGGTTGTTCGTCAGGCCGCGCATCCCCATGCCGCGGCTTTGTTCGCAGATTTCATTCTGTCGCCCGACGCGCAAGCCTTGCTCAACAGCATGGGCCGGCCACCCGCCAATCAAAAAGTGAAATCCAATTTGAACAACTTCAACTACGTCCTCACCGAGCCTGGCATTGTGGTGGACGAAGCTGAAAAATGGAATCAGCATTGGACTCGTTTATTTTTAAGCAAATGATTTAACAGAAGTAAATACATGACCTCCTCTCTCTCTCAACTGATCGAAGATTTGGCAACTGCCAATCAAATTCTGGCCAACGAAGGCGTCTTTGACGGGTTTGGCCACATCAGCGTGCGTCATCCAGACAATCCAGAGCGATTTTTCATCGCTCGCAGCATGGCGCCAGCATCCGTCACGGCGCAAGACATTGTGGAATGTGATTTGAATGGTGACGTGCACGATGCGCAAGGCCGCAAGTCATATTTAGAACGCTTCATTCACAGCGCCATTTACAAGAAGCGCCCAGATGTCAACTCCGTGGTGCACAGCCATTCGCCCGCCATCATTCCGTTTGGGGTCACAGGTGCGCGGCTGCGTCCCATCTGCCACATGAGTGGTTTTTTGGGCAGCAATGTGCCCACCTTTGAAATTCGCAACACACTGGGCGAAACTTCCGACATGTTGATTCGCAACCAAAGCATTGGTGAATCTTTGGCCGACACCTTGGGCAACAACACCGTGGCTTTGCTGCGCGGCCACGGCAACGTGGTGGTGGCCAGTTCGATTCAGTTGGCTGTGTTCCGGGCCTATTACACAGAAGGCAATGCCAAGCTGCAAGCCGAAGCCATGCGCATGAGCTTTGGCATGGGCTTGGGTGAGCCGGTGTATTTGACAGAAGACGAGGCGCGCAATTCTGCAGAGACCAATGCAGGGCAAGTTGAGCGACCCTGGAATGTTTGGAAAAGCAAGTTGCCCAAGTAATTTGTCACTGAAAGAAAATCCACATGTCCCATCTCAACACCTCTATGCTTTTCAGGGCTCGACGCGCTAGCGTGTGCGTCGCCGCCATGGCTTTGTGCAGCGCCCTGTGGCCTGTCCACGCCAGCGCGCAATCCAGCAGCAACACCTACCCCGCAGGCCCAGTCACTTTGCTGGTGCCCTTCACCACGGGCACTGGCGCCGATTTGTTGGCACGCATGCTGGGCCCCAAATTGGCCGACAAATGGAAGGTGTCGGTGGTGACCGAGAACAAGGCGGGTGCCAGTGGCGCCATAGGCACCGGTGCCGCGGCCAAGGCGGCACCCAACGGCCTCACTGTCTTGATCACTGCAACAGCGCACGGCACCTTTCCCGCCTTGATGCCCAAGTTGCCCTTTAACCCACAGCAAGCATTCACACCCGTGATTTTGTTGGGCACCAGCGCTTTGGGTGTGGCCACTTCTGGCAAGTCGCCTTTCAACACGTTCAAAGATTTTCAGGAGAGCGCCAAGAAACAACCCGGCGTGTTGAACTACTCATCTCCCGGCACAGGTTCACCTCAACACTTGGCCATGGAATTGTTGGCACAAGAAACCAATGTCAAACTGTTGCACGTGCCTTACAAAGGCACCGCAGGTGCCCTGACCGACTTGATGGGGGGCCATGTCGAGGCAAGCATCGTGGCCTTGCAAACGGCCGCGCCACATCTGCAAAGCGGCGCGCTGCGCATGTTGGCCTTGATGAGTGCCGAACGCTCACCCGCATTTCCCAATGTGCCCACCTTGAAAGAATTGGGCGTGGCCAATGGTGTGGTCGACACTTGGTATGGTGTGCTGGTGCCCGCTGGCACCCCGCCAGAGGTGGTTGCCAAACTCAATGCTGACTTCAACAGCTTGCTGCAATTGCCCGATGTCAAAGAAACCATGAACAAGCAAGGCATGGTGGTTGTGGGTGGCAAACCCGAACGCATGAATGACTTGGTCAAAAACGAACTGAGCCGCTGGGCGCGCGTGGTCGAAAAAGCCGGAATCAAGCCCGAGAACTGACAATTTGTTCTCTGCTCGTAACCAATTTCGTGGGAAAATTGAAATTAAATTACACCGGAGACAAGTCCCCATGCCCAGTCGCGCCACCAAAATTGTTGCCACCTTAGGCCCCGCTTCCAGCGAGCCGGCTTTGCTTGAAGCCATGATCCGGGCCGGTGTCAATGTGGTTCGTTTGAACTTCAGCCACGGCAAAGCGCAAGATCACATTGACCGTGCGCGTTTGGTGCGCGAAGCTGCGGCGCGCGCTGGCCGCGAAGTGGCCATCATGGCCGATTTGCAAGGCCCCAAAATTCGCGTCGGCAAGTTTGCAGACGGCAAAGTAATGCTCGAGCCAGGCGCCAAGTTTGTGTTGGACGCGTCCCGCACCGAACCCGGCGACTTGACCGGCGTGGGCTTGGATTACAAAGAGTTGCCACGCGATGTGAAGGCCGGTGATGTGCTGTTGCTCAATGACGGCCTGATTGTGCTCACCGTTGATTCGGTGCAAGGCGAACAAGTTCACACCACCGTCAAGTTGGGCGGTGAGTTGTCCAACAACAAAGGCATCAACAAACAAGGTGGCGGTTTGACGGCCCCAGCCCTGACCGGCAAAGACATGGACGACATCAAAACGGCCATGAGCTTCCAAGCTGACTATGTGGCGGTGAGTTTCCCCAAAAACGCCACCGACATGGAAATGGCCCGTCAGTTGGCCAACGTGGCCGCGGCCCAGTACAACCACAAGCCAGGCTTGATTGCCAAGATTGAACGTGCAGAAGCCATTCCCCGTTTAGAGGAAATTTTGTTGGCCAGCGACGGCATCATGGTGGCACGCGGCGACTTGGCCGTTGAAGTGGGCAATGCCGTGGTCCCTGCCTTGCAAAAACGCATGATCAAGTTGGCGCGTTTGCACGACAAGGTCGTGATCACGGCCACTCAAATGATGGAAAGCATGATCACCAATCCCGTGCCGACACGTGCCGAGGTGAGTGACGTGGCCAATGCCGTGCTCGACGGTACCGATGCGGTGATGTTGAGCGCCGAAACAGCTGCTGGCAAGTACCCGCTCGAAACGGTGGAGGAAATGGCCAAGATTTGTTTGGCGGCCGAAACCGCCGAAGAGTTTGAGTTGGACGGCGACTTCAGCGGCCAAACTTTCAGCCGCATCGACCAGTCAATTGCCATGGGGGCGCTGTTCACAGCCCATCACCTCAATGCCAAAGCCATTGTGGCGCTCACAGATTCCGGCTCTACGGCCTTGTGGATGAGCCGCCATCGCGTCAATATCCCCATTTATGCGGTCACCACCAAGTTGTCCTCGCAGCGCAAAATGGCGCTGTATCGCAATGTGCGCCCCTTGTTGATGGACACCAGTGCCGATCGCGATACCGCCTTGGTTCAGGCAGAAAATCATTTGAAAAGCCGCGGCATTGTGTCTGGTGGTGACATTTATGCCATTACCTGTGGCGAGCCCATGGGCGCACCAGGCGGCACCAACATGCTCAAGATTTGCCGCGCAAGCGATTGAGCAGCGCCGTACTGAGCCACCCCACACTCCAGCAAAGCCAAGCAGTCCACAGGGTGTGGCTCATGAAGTGTGCGCCGCGCATTTGCTGAGACACCCCCAATACCGTGCCGGCCAACAGCGCGCAGCTTAGCCACATGCGGGCACCGCGCGAGCCACTTTGCCGAAGGCTAAAGTAAGCGGCCATGAAGGCAAAACCGGTAGAGGCATGTCCGGCGGGGAAGCAGTGGCCGCCGCCGCCGTCTAGCTGAAACACGTTCCAATGCGAGACGTAGGTGGCCACGCCGCCAAACATGGCCAGGTCCCAAGGGCAGCTGGTCTTGCTCAGGCCTTTGATAAGGGTGATGGCGAGCAAAGCCGACAACACCGACACACACAAAGTGACGCGATCGGCGATTGCCAGGTGGCGCAGGATGGCCCAAGGCCGCCAAATGCCCACCAGCAGGGCGAGTAAAAACAGCCACCCCGCAGTGCGTGCACCCTCGTGCATCACTTTCACCATCCAAGGGTCATCGCGGAGCGCAAAACCATTGGATTGCCCCCACCACTGGGCCATTTGCATGTCGCCGCCCGAGAAGTCCCATGCCAACAACAGGAACAGGCTGATCACACTGACCAAAGCGTCAGCCCGCCACGAAAAGCGTCTGGCGTGGTTGGCGTGAGGCGCAAGGTCTTTGAACATGGCCGAAATCATAGTCGCAGTGGCCAAAAAAACGGCCAAGAACCCTTCAAGTTGATAAAATCTCTGCCAGTTACAAGTCGGTTACATGATCCCGGAATGAAGTTTTTCATCCTGACATTGCTGCAACCACAACGCTTGAAAATGGTTTTTTAACTTTGGGATTTTCATCATGGCACTCGTTTCAATGCGCGAGCTGCTGGACCATGCCGCCGTCAACGGCTACGGCATTCCAGCTTTCAACGTCAACAATCTGGAGCAGGTCCAGGCCATCATGGAGGCCGCCAAGGAAACGGGCGCGCCCGTGATCATGCAAGCGTCTGCGGGTGCTCGCAAATACGCTGGCGAAGGCTTTTTGAAGCTGCTCATTCAGGCTGCTGTCGAGTCCTACCCCGAGATTCCCGTGGTGATGCACCAAGACCATGGTCAAAGCCCCGATGTGTGCCAAGGCGCCATCAATTTGGGTTTCAGCTCCGTCATGATGGACGGCAGTTTGGAGGCCGACGGCAAAACCATTGCCAGCTATGAATACAACCTTGACGTGACCCAAAAAGTGGTCAGCATGGCCCACAAACTGGGCATCACGGTGGAAGGTGAATTGGGCTGTTTGGGCTCGCTCGAGACCATGCAAGGCGACAAGGAAGACGGTCACGGCACCGACGCCGTCATGACGCGCGAACAACTCCTGACCGATCCCGAACAAGCCGCCGATTTTGTTCAGCGCACCCAGCTCGATGCCTTGGCCATTGCCATTGGCACCAGCCACGGCGCTTACAAATTCACGCGCAAGCCCACAGGCGACATCTTGGCGATCGACCGCATTCAGGCCATCCACAAGCGCATCCCCAACACGCACTTGGTCATGCACGGCTCTTCCAGCGTGCCACAAGACTTGTTGGCCATCATTCGTGAATTTGGTGGCAACATGAAAGAAACCTACGGCGTGCCCGTCGAAGAAATCCAAAAAGCCATCAAGTTTGGTGTGCGCAAGGTCAACATCGACACCGACATCCGCTTGGCCATGACCGCTGCAGTGCGCAAGTTCTTGGTGCAAAACCCCGAGAAATTTGACCCCCGCGAATGGCTCAAACCTGCCCGCGAAGCGGCCAAGCAAATTTGCAAGCAACGCTACATCGAGTTTGGTTGCGAAGGCCAGGCGTCCAAAATCAAGGGCCACAGCTTGCAAGTGGTGGCAGCGCAGTACGCAAAAGGTGAGCTGGCGCAAGTCGTTCACTGAAATTGGCTCGATAATGCAGGCACTATGACGACAGTTTCTGCATTACACACCTCCGCTTTGACCTCCCTCACCTTGCTCGCACGTGGCAAGGTGCGAGACAACTACGCTGTCGGTACCGATCGCATCCTGATGGTGGCCTCAGACCGCATCAGCGCGTTTGACGTCATCATGGGAGAACCCATTCCCGGCAAAGGTGTGTTGCTGACGCAAATGGCCTTGTACTGGTTTGACAAGTTGGGCCCCAAAGGCTTGAACCTGTGCCCCATTCACCTCACCGGTGACGCCCCCGAGAGCGTGGTCAGTGCAGAAGAAGTGTCTCAAGTCACGGGCCGCTCAATGCTGGTCAAGCGCTTGCAGCCTATCCCAGTCGAAGCGGTTGTGCGTGGCTATTTGGCGGGCAGTGGTTGGAAAGAATACCAAGAAGGCCAACAGGTCTGCGGCGTCAAACTGCCTGCCGGTTTGAAGAACGCCAGCAAATTGCCCGAGCCCATTTACACACCAGCCGCCAAAGCCGCTGTAGGCGATCACGACGAAAACATCACGTTTGAGCAAACAGTCGAGATGATTGGCATCGATTTGGCCACACGCATCAAAGACATCAGCATCGCCATTTACAAAGCTGCCAGCCACATTGCCGCTGAAAAGGGCATCATCATTGCCGACACCAAATTTGAATTTGGTCTAGACGCCGATGGCACGTTGGTCTTGATGGACGAGGTGCTCACGCCCGACTCATCGCGCTATTGGCCTGCAGAAAGTTATGTCGAGGGTGTCAACCCGCCCAGTTACGACAAACAGTTTTTGCGCGATTGGCTAGAAAGCACACTGGTCAACGGCAAGCCTTGGGACAAAACCCCGCCAGCCCCTCGTTTACCCCGTGAAGTGATCGAGAAGACCTCGGCAAAATACGAGGAAGCGCTGCAGCGATTGACCCGCTAAGTCATCACGCCCTTTTGGGCCAGTTGGGAGGGCCTCGGCTCAGCGCAGCTAACGTTGGAGATGCCGTTCATGATCAGTTTGTTTCGCTCGGCCCCCGAGCTCATGGTTCAGTACGCACAATATCACCGCGATCGTCGCAACATTGCCACCCATCTGGTGGGCATTCCCCTCATTGTTCTGTCCATTGGCATGTTGCTCTCGTGGGTCACATTTGACATTGCCGGTTACGCCGTCAGCTTGGCGGCAATGTTGTGGGCCCTCTCAAGTCTTTGGTACCTCACGCGCGGCAATGTGTTGCTGGGTTTGGCCACCAGCATGGTGAATGCGGCCTTGTTTGCGCTGGCCCATACACCCGAAGCAGCCCAGGGATGGGGGCTTTCAGAGCTGTATGCGGCCACTTGGTTTCCAGGCCTGATCGTGTTTGTGATTGGCTGGATCATCCAGTTTGTCGGTCACATCTTTGAAGGCCGCAAACCTGCGTTTGTCGACGACGTGGTGGGCCTGCTGGTGGGCCCCATGTTTGTGGTGGGGGAAGTCTTGATGATGGCGGGCATGCTGCGCAGCATGCACCGCCTGATTGAATCGCAGGCAGGTGCCACGCGCTAGTTAACAGCGCAGGTCCGCAGCGCTTTGCTGTCGTTTTTTGTGGCTCTTTTGCCGCATCAATTGAGCATCATGCTCAGTTTGCGGCGATAGCTCGAGACCATGGCCGCTTGCGGGTCTTCTTGCACCGCACTTTTGCCCATGAGTTCAATGCCACCCGCCGATTTGCCCGTGTGATCGGCGCCGCCCTTGGAGGCAACCGGTGTGAGCAACTCCAACAAACCCACCATGGTTTTGCGCGGTGCTTCGTCGTTCCATTTCTTGTCGCGCATGATGATCTCTAAGAGCTCGTCCATGGCGCCGGTCCAGTCGTCGCTGGCCAAGAGCACGCGGGCTTTGGCAAAGCGGGCGTCAAAGTCGCGCTTGTTGGCGGCGATGCGCTCGTCAAATTGACCCAATGACCACCCACCCATGGGGTCGGTGGTGACAAAGTGCAAGGCATCCAGCCACTGTTTCAAGGCTTCAAAGCGCAGTTTGAGGGGGATTTGGTTGAGCCCGGGTTTGAGGACGGTGCCTGCGGTCTCGAGCTGGCCCATGCTGATCAGCAGTTTGACCAAATCGAAGCGGGCGTCGTCGTTCTCTGGGTTGGCTTCCAAGGCTTCCATCAATTTGGCTTGGGCCGTTTCCAAGTCACCCGATTCCAACAAGGCTTCGGCTTCTTGCACTTCTGCTTCTGCCATCACCTCGTTTTCGCCAGGGAGGTGTTTGTCGAGAAACTCGCGCAACTTGCCTTCGGGCACGGCGCCCATGAAACCATCAACAGGCTGCCCATTTTTGAGCAAAACACAGGTGGGAATGCTTCGAATGCCGAAGGCTGCGGCCAATTGCTGCTCTTGGTCAGAGTCAATTTTGACCAATTTGAAGCGGCCACCGTAGGCTTCTTCCATCTTTTCCAAGAGGGGGCCTAAGGTTTTGCAGGGGCCGCACCACGGCGCCCAAAAGTCCACCAAAACAGGGGTGGTCATGGAGGCAGCAATGACCTCGGTTTCAAAAGTTTCTACGGTGACATCAATCATATTTACCAGACCTCAGGGCTAAACCTTAAAATTCAAGGATTCAACTGAAATTCAGTTGAAGCAATTCTTCATTCAATTCACATCGACTGCGTCTTGACGCTTCAGCAAAGCCACACATGACTAAACCCGCATCCAAAGCCAAAACACGCATCGGCGTGGTCATGGGGTCCAGTTCCGACTGGGACACGATGCAGCACGCAGTGCAGATTCTCCAACAGTTTGGCATTGATCACGAAGCCAAAGTGGTTTCTGCGCACAGAATGCCAGACGAAATGTTCACTTATGCCGAAACGGCCTTAGATCGCGGCCTGTTTGCCATCATTGCGGGGGCCGGTGGTGCTGCACATTTGCCAGGCATGTTGGCCGCCAAGACGGTGGTGCCGGTGTTGGGCGTGCCCGTGGCCAGCAAGCATTTGCAGGGCGTGGACTCTTTGCACAGCATTGTGCAAATGCCCAAAGGCATTCCGGTGGCCACTTTTGCCATTGGCGCTGCAGGTGCGGCCAATGCCGCATTGTTTGCCGTGGCCATGCTGGCGCAACACGATGCGGCTTTGCAGGCCCAGCTGACACAATTTAGAAAAGAACAAACCGCCGTGGCGCAAGCCATGACACTGCCACCCGTAGGTGCGGCATGAATCCCGTCGTTTCTTTGTTGCCTGGCGGCAGCGCCGCGCCCGCCACATCTGTGTCGGCCACTGCTGCTGAGCCCCTTACGCTGGGCGTGATGGGCGGCGGGCAATTGGGCCGCATGTTTGTGCATGCCGCGCAAAGCATGGGCTACTTCACCGCTGTACTCGACCCCGACCGCAACAGTCCTGCAGGCCGCGTGAGCCATCGCCACATCCAAACCGATTACACCGACCCGGCAGGACTGCAACAACTGGCAGCATGCAGCGCCGCCATCACCACCGAGTTTGAAAATGTGCCAGCCCCTGCCCTGCGCGAACTGGCCAAGCACAGGCCCGTGTCGCCCGGCGCCGATGCCGTGGCCATTGCGCAAGACCGTGCGGCAGAAAAAGCCCACTTTGTGAAGTGTGGTGTGCCTTGTGCGCCGTATGCCGTGATTGACACCGGCGCGCAATTGGAAGCGGCCTTGTCGGCCAACTTGTTGCCGGGTATTTTGAAAACAGCGCGCATGGGTTATGACGGTAAAGGCCAAGTGCGCGTCAAAGACGCAGGGGCCTTGCGCGCGGCATGGCAAGACTTGAAGCAAGTGCCTTGCGTGCTCGAAAAAATGTTGCCCTTGGCCCTAGAGTGCTCGGTCATTGTGGCGCGCGGCCGCGATGGTCAGATGGTGAATTTCCCAGTGCAACGCAATTTGCATCGCGAGGGTATCTTGGCCGTGACAGAAGTTTACGAAGGTCACTTGCCAGAGGCTTTGCAGCAACTTGCCGTGTCGGCTGCGCGTTCCATTGCCCAAGGGGTGAACTACGTGGGTGTGTTGTGCGTTGAGTTTTTTGTGCTGCAAGACGGCAGCTTGGTGGTCAATGAAATGGCGCCCCGGCCGCACAACAGCGGCCATTACACCTTGGACGCGTGCGATCAATCGCAATTTGATTTGCAAGTGCGCACCTTGGCTGGCTTGCCTTTGACGCAACCGCGTCAACACAGCGCGGCCATCATGCTCAACCTGTTGGGCGATGTCTGGTTTGACGCCAACAACACCATGCGATTGCCCGATTGGGCTGCGGTCTTGGCATTGCCCGGCACGCACTTGCATTTGTATGGCAAAACCGAGGCGCGCAAAGCACGCAAGATGGGCCATCTCAATGTCACGGGTGCTTCTGCACAAGTGGTTCGTGACGTGGCCTTGAAGGCTGCAGCTATTTTGGGCATTGACGCTTTTTAAATGGCACGTAACAAGTTTCACAAAAGCAGTTCATCAAGCCGTTAAGCAAGTTCTTTCACATGATCATTTCAGGCAACAACCTCGCGCATGTGCAACAAGCGGCAGATGCTTTGTGCGCAGGCGAACTCTTGGGCTTGCCCACGGAAACGGTGTACGGCTTGGCAGCCGATGCCAGCCATGAAAATGCAGTCGCCAAAATTTTCAAAGCCAAAGGACGGCCGTCCAATCATCCTTTGATTGTGCATGTGGCTTCCCCCGAGGCTGTTAAACACTTTGCCAGTGCCGTGCCTGCTTTTGCGCAGCAGCTGATGGCCAAGTTTTGGCCTGGCCCGCTCACCCTCATTTTGCCGCGGCAACTCGACAAGGCAGCCGCAGCAGCAGGGGGCCAAAACTCGGTGGGTTTGCGTTGCCCATCGCATCCTGTCGCGCTTGCAGTTCTTAAAGCATGTGCAGACAAAGGCGTGTGGGGCGTGGCTGCGCCCAGTGCCAATTTGTTTGGCCGTGTGAGCCCCACCTCGGCTGCGCATGTGCAATCAGAATTTGGCGATGCGCTCTTGATTTTGGATGGCGGTGAGTGCGATGTGGGCATTGAGTCAACCATCGTCGATTGCACGCGCGGTGTGCCTGTGTTGCTCAGGCCAGGGCAAATCAGTCGCACGCAAATCGAACAGGCGTGCGGCTTGAAATTGCTCAATCCAGACGCATTGCCTTCTGAGGCGCCGCGTGCCTCTGGCACACTGGCATCGCATTACGCGCCGTCGGCAAAGCTGCGCTTGATGCGTGCTGAAGAGTGGCAGAAAGCCTTGGCGGCTTTAGGCCCCCACACCCAAAACTTGGCCTTGTGGTCTGTTGAAAAACCTGCGCACGAGCTCATGGGCGCAGGCTTGCTGTGGCGCGCCATGCCGACAGATGCAACGCAAGCGGCGCACGATTTGTTCGGTGTGCTGAGGGGTTTTGATGCCCGAGGCGTTCGCACCATTTGGATTGAAATGCCGCCCGACACCCCGGCGTGGGAAGGTGTGCGGGATCGCCTGCAACGCGCAGCGGCTTGACGCCAAAAAAAACACCCCGAAGGGTGTTTTCTGATGTGAGCCCTTCAAATTAGAAGCGCATGCCCACACCCAAACTCACGCCAATGGGGTTGAGCGTGATGTCCAGTGTTTGACCAGAGGACAAGGTGTTGCGTGTTTTCAAGGGGGTCTTGGTGATGGCACCATCTACAAACCAGCGCTCGTCAATTTTGTAAGACGCGCCCACTTGAAGCGTGGCCGCCATTTTGGATTGAATGGACAAGCGCGTGGTGGTGGTCGGCGTGCCGCCTGTGAGGCCAGACAAGGCGGCTGTGGTGTGCTCGCCATCAAACTTGGCATAGGTGGCGCCTAAACCCAAATACGGCCGGAACACACCACTGGCTTCGCCAAAGCGATACTGCACCATGACAGTGGCAGGAATGGCCTTGGTGTCGCCAATTTTGCCTACGCCGGCAATGCTGCCTGCGCCATACAAATTGTGTTTGAACGGCAATGCCAAAGGCAAATCGATGGCCACGCTGTTGGTGAGCATGTAGGTGAGGCCGCCTGCGTATTGCGTGCTGTTGCTCACGCTGGTTTGCGCGCCTGGCAATGAGGGCGCCGACAAGGTGCCGCTGGTGACCTGAGGCGCCAGTTGCATGATGCCGCCGCGAACCAACCAACTGCCCTGAGATTGGGCTTGTGCCGCCGTGCCAAGAGTGAGTGCGGAGACTGCTGCCAAGGCAGACAGTGCAAAGCAGAATTTAGAAGTCATGAAGTTTCTCCTTTGCGATGTATTACAACCAGCCGGCGGTGGCCAAAGATTTTGCAACCAGCTGGCTCAACAACTGATAGCCCAAAGGCGTGGGATGGAAGCCATCCGAGAACGCGTAGGTTTGCCACCAGTTGGCGCCACCTGTCGCGCCAGCTGGCGGTGTCATGGCCGACAAGTTGGCGGCTGTACAGGTTTGGAAGTTGTAGGTGGGCAAGCCGTCTGCGCCAACCCCGGTGATGGGGCATGCGGGCGTGGTGACGTTGGTCAAACCGTATTGCGCAGGATTGGCCACTTGGTCGTTGAAGGCGGTGTAAAAATCAACCAACACAATGCGCTTGTCGTTGGCAACCAATGTGGCCAAACGGGCGTTGAATGCTTCCACCCAAGATTTGAACAAGGCCTCGGCTTGTGCGCGAGCACCCGCACCTGTGGCGCCACCGCCATAGGCTGCAGCAATGCCACCCAAAACCATTTGGAAGCGCGGTGTGTTGGTAATGCCAGGCATGTTGAGCAGCGCAATGCGCTGTGCACCTTTGTCCAAAGCGCTAACCTTGATGCTGGCGTACAGCTTGTCGGCCAAGGCCACCATGTAAACCCCGCCCACTTGCGCCAAACCCGCTTGGCCACCTGCCAACATGGGACCCAGTGTGGCCGCAGGAATGAGCGTGCCCGTCATGGCTGCAAAGCTGGCACCGCCATCTTTGGCGGCACCCAAGTAAGCACCTACCAAGTCGGCAGCATCATTGCCACCGCCATCAATCAGCAGCAAATCGGCGCTGGTGTAGTTGCCGGCCGCGCTGGCCACTTGCAACTGGTAGGTGATAGAGAACGGCGAGGCGCCAGCGCCTGTTTGGGGGTTGATATTGTTGATACGACCACCGCCGACGGCGTAGCTAGAGCAGCCTGCCACGGGGGCAAAAGGAGTGGCCGGTGCACCGGTGTATTTGAAAAAGTTGCACAGTTGTGGGGTGCCCAGAAGTGCCGCAATGCGCTCTGTCCACAACGTGTTGGGTTCGCTGCCGCTGTCTTGCACCGAGAAAATACGGCCGTTGGTGGGGACGCCTTTGAAGACGCCACTGTCTGCCAGGCTATCGCCCATGACTTTGACAGATTTGATGCCCGCGAGCTGGCTGGTTTGGTCTGCCCCGCCGCCGCCGCAGGCCGCCAAAATGGCCGCTGTCGCCGTGCTGAGCAGCGCTAATTTCCACGTCTTGGATGTCATCGTTTACCTCTTTGCTTGTCTCTGAGTCTGATTAAAAAAGAACGCCCGTTCTTTTTGGTTCATCTTAAGCAGAGAGGTGGCGGATGAAGATGGGGTAACTACCAGTTGGGGCTATGACTTTTTTTGATCGGCCACGGCCCACTCCAACAACTTGTCTAGCGCGGGCCGTGCTGCATTGGCATTGGGGTGGTTGACGATGACCACGAAGACGTAGCGTTGGCCGCTGAGGCCATCAACATAGCCGGCCAACGATGCGACATCTCGCAGGCTGCCAGATTTCAGGCGTGCTCTGCCAATGGCTGGCGAATGAGGCAGTCTGTCTTTGAGGCGAGAGACGGTGCCATCGACACCCGCAATGGCCAGTGAGTTTTGAAGCGCTTGGGCATAGCTGCTGTGCGCGCCCAGTTGCAGCAAGGCCGCCAGTGCTTGGGCACTGCTGCGCTCGTCTCGTGACAGGCCTGAACCGTTGTCGAGAACGGGCTGTTTTTGATCCTTGAGGTGTTGGCGCCACCACTGCAAAACGCTGGCCCGCGAGGCCTCAAAGTTCCCAGTGCCTTGTTGGCTGGACAAGGACAAGAACAGTTGTTGGGCCATCACGTTGTTGGAAAACTTGTTGATGTCGGCCACGATGTCTGACAGGGGCAAGGACGGCGCTTCGTGCCAGAGGTTGGCACGACTTGGCGTGATGCCACTGCGCGCTTGACCCGACAGTTTGCCGCCCGCTTGAAGCCACATCGCTTGCACCATGCGCGAGGCGAAGGTGTGCGGTTGAACGTAGGCCACAGGCCATTTTTGTTCGCCGCATGCGCTGGGGTACGTCCCCGCAAACCGCACGTGGTCTGCGTCTGTGAAATCGGCTTTGAGTTGCGAGCGCCAATCTTGGCAAGGGGCGCTCGACAAAGGCACCGACAGTGACCATTGCACGTTGCGCAGCGGCGGCTCGCTGTCGACCTTGGCTTCGCCGCGTGCAACATCGGGCGTGAATTTGAACAGCATGGCGCTGAAGTTCAGCAACAAGCCTTGTGGCGCGACGTTGTAGGGTCGAAGTGGCTCGTCGTCAAAGCTGCCCGGATTGCGTGCTGGCAAATCGAACACACTGCCATCTAACAGGATGTCGCCACGAATGTCACGCAGGCCCTTTTGCAAAACGGCCTCCATCAAAGTTTGCAAACGTTCGACCACCAGTTTGGGATCGCCACTGCCCTTCAAGTACAGGTTGCCGTAAAGCACACCGTCTTTGACCAGGCCGTCTGTGAACACGCGATTGCGCCAGGTGAAGTCTGGTCCGAGCATGGACAAACCTGCTGAGGTGGTGATCAGTTTCATGACCGAGGCAGGGTTCATGTCGGCGTTGGCACGGTGGTGCAGTCTGGCTGGCGGCAATGCCTCGCCGGGTGATGCGTTGACGGGCGCAACCAAGACGCTGATGGCGTTGAGTGGCACATTGGCCTGCTTCAATGCAGCGTTGACACTGGCGGGCAGTGCCGTATTGCCTGGCGCGGTTGGCAAGGGTGTGGCAGGCTTGGCCTGAGCAGTCAGGCAGACGCTGGCCAAGGCCAGTGCCCAACCCAAGGCCCAGCCAGCGTTCAAGCTGTTGAAAGAGAAATACGTGCGCATGCCTGAAGTCTAGCCGCCTTGACATGGCCATGCGAAGCGCAGGACGTATCATTGGCACATGGCATTTTCTTCACAAACTGTTGGCCGCATGGCCGCTGTCATCACTGTCCTCATCTGGACCTCTTTCATCATTGTGGCCCGTGCGTCTGCCTCGCATGTGCTCTTGCCACTTGACATTGCCTGCGCCCGCATCGTGGGTGCCAGTAGCATTTTGTTGCCATGGGCTTGGTGGATGATGCGAGAGCAACGGCAACGCGGCGAGGTGGTGGGCTCTTTGTTTGGCTTGTCGCCACTGCCCTTGCGCATCACCGTGCAAGCCGGTTTGTTTGGTGGTTTTTTGTATGCGGTGCTGGCTTACATTGGTTTCTTTTATGCACCAGCAGGCCATGCGTCGGTGTTAATGCCGGGCAGTTTGCCTCTGTGGACCACGCTCTTGATGTGGCTCTTCTTGCGTGAGCAAATTGGCATGAACCGAGCCATCGGTTTGATCATGATCGTGTGTGGCGATGTGTTGGTGGGGGGTGTGAGTTTGCTCAAGGCTTTTGACGGTGGCCAAGTGTGGATTGGTGATGTGCTGTTCATGACCGCTGCGTTTTGCTGGTCTGCCTACAGCGTCACGGTGCGCCGTTATGGGCTGGACGCGGTGCGTGCCACCATGGCCATCACCGCTTTTGCATTTGTGTTCTTTGTGCCCGCTTATGCGCTGCTGACGATCACGGGCGTGCTGCCCACGCATTTGCCGCAAGCGCCTTGGTCCGAGATCCTGTTTCAGACCGCCTTTCAGGGCGTGGGCTCGGTGGTGATTTCGGGCATCACCTTCACGCAGATGGTGCGTCACTTCGGCCCCGTGAGATCGACCATGATCACCGCCTTGGTGCCGGGCTTGTCGGCCTTGGGTGCGGTCTGGTTCTTGGGTGAGCCCATGCACTGGAACTTGCTGGCCGGGCTGGCGCTGGTCACCGGCGGTATTTTGTTTGGTGTGCGTCAGGCCCGGTCTGCGGCAGCACAAGGAGTCAAGGCATGAGCGCCGATACCCAAGCCTTGCGCTGGCTGGCGTTTGACACCAGCACCGATGTCTTGTCCTTGGCCGTCGCCCGGGGCGACCGTGTGTGGACCCAAACCTTGCCCGGTGGCGCGCAGTCGTCGAGCGGGCTCATCCCCGCCGTGCTGAGCATGCTGGCCGAGGCGGACATGCCTTTGGCCTCGCTCACCGCCATCGTGTTTGGCCGTGGGCCAGGGTCTTTCACAGGTTTGCGCACAGCCTGCGCTGTGGCGCAAGGCTTGGCGTTTGGCGCCGACATTCCGGTGCTGCCGGTCGACACCTTGCTGGCCGTGGCCGAAGAGGCGCGTTGGCAGCGTGTGCAAGGCGGTGCGGCCGATGCCGATTTGTCGGTGTTGGCCATGCTGGACGCCCGCATGGACGAGGTCTACAGCGCCGCTTACCAATGGTCTTTGGCCAGCCAGTCTTGGCAAGGCGTGTCGGCCTTGCAAGTCAGTGCGCCCGAAAAAGTGCAGGCTCCCAGCAGCCAGCTGCTGGCGGGCAATGTGTTTGAAGCCTATGGCCCCCGTCTGGCCATGCCAGGCGATCGTTGCCAGGCTTTGCCCACAGCGGCGGCTTTGCTGCGCCTGGCCCCGAGCCTGTGGGCGCAAGGCCTGGCCGTACCGGCCGATCAGGCCATGCCCTTGTACATCCGCGACAAAGTGGCCAACACCACCGCCGAGCGCGAGGCCATGAAAGCCCAAGCGGCACAGGCCAAGGCCGCCGAAACCCCATGAGCGCTGTCATGCCCTCAGGCCGCACGCAGCCGACCGAAGCCACCCGCAATGCCGTGACCTTGCGGACCATGACGCAAGAGAACCTCGATGCGGTCATGGCCATCGAGCAGACGGCCTACAGCCACCCTTGGTCGCGCGGCAATTTTCGGGATTCATTGAACCCGCTGTTCGATGCCCAATGCCTGTGGCTTGGCGACGAACTGCTGGGCTACTTTCTGGCCATGCACGGCGTGGAAGAAATGCATCTGCTCAACATCACCGTGGCGCCAGCGCACCAGGGCGAAGGCTGGGGCCACATGATGCTGGACGCCTTGTCGCTGATCTCGCGCAACGTGGGCGCGCAAACGCTGTGGCTGGAGGTGCGCCAGAGCAATGCCCGCGCCTTGCGGGTGTACGAGCGTTACGGTTTTGTCCGTGTGGGCCTGCGCAAGGATTACTATCCTGCAGACCGCCAGCAGCGTGAACACGCGGTGGTGATGAGTTTGAAGCTGTGAACCGGATGTATTGATGAGCGACCCCACCCGATTTGACCTGGACGACCGCCAACGCGCCATGCTGGCCGAAATGGGCGTGCGCGTGTGGTGGCCCAAAGCCGATGCCGAGCCTGCGCCTCCCCCGGCGCACAGCGCACAGACTGTCTCCACGCCCCAAGCCGCTTCTCAGGCGCTTGCCCCTTTGGCCGTTTCACCGCTTGGGGACCCCGCACCCGAATCGCTGCCCGAGCGCCCAGCGCGGCCTGACGTGCCTCCAAAGCGGGTGTTGCCGGTCACGGCCGTCCCCTTGGGCGCAGTGCCCTCAGAGCGCCCGCCCTTGCCCCCAGGCTTGGCCGAGATGGATTGGTCGGGCCTGGAGGCCGCGGTCAGCGGCTGCAAAGCCTGTGCCCTGTGCGCTTCAGGCAAGCCCCCCATGTTGGGCGTTGGACGAGCCAAAGCCGCCTGGCTGGTCGTGGGGGACCCGCCCAGCGAGCAAGACGAAGAAACAGGGCAGGTTTTTGCGGGCCCTGAAGGCGTGTTGCTGGACAACATGCTGAAGGCGGTGGGCGCGCGACGTGCAGCTGGGACAGCGACCGGGGCAACACCAGGGGATGGCTTGGCCCTGACCGAGGCGCACCTGACGAGCGCAGTCAAGTGCCGCCCCCCGAATGGGCGTAACCCCGAGCCGGGTGAGTTGGCGGTTTGCGCGGCGTATTTGTCCCGGCAAGTTGCGTTGGTGCAACCCCAAGTTATTTTGGCCATGGGCCGATTTGCCATTCAGTCCCTGTTGGGCAGCACCGAGCCCATGGGCAAGCTGCGGGGCCGCTTGCACGACTACCAAGGGGTGCCGGTGGTGGTGACCTATCCCCCTTCAAGCTTGCTGCGCAACCCGGCGGACAAAGCCAAAGCCTGGGCCGATTTGGTGCTGGCGCTTCAGGTGGTCAAAGGTTAAAAATCCAGGGTCTTTGAACAGCGACCGAGGCGTCAAGGGCTTGTCTCCTCGGTCGATTCAGCACTGACTTGGTCCGTTCTCAGTCCAAGCTGCCCATGGCCTCGCCCATGACGATGGGCCGGGTGGCTGTCCAGTCCTTGTTGAACTGCATCACACCTTGGGGGAACAGCATGACCACGGTGGAGCCCAGCAAAAAGCGGCCCATCTCTTCGCCTTGCGCCAGGGCGATGTTGCCCATTTCATAAGTCCATTCCCGGATCTGGCCAGCGCGTGGCGGGTTCACCACCCCGTGCCACACGGTGGCCATGCTGCCCACGATGGTCGCGCCCACCAC
>ERZ1034361.474-NODE-474-length-25859-cov-8.084555_pt1 | contig 25859 bp, 31 predicted proteins | sample MGYA00520617_ERZ1034361 | MGnify/ENA primary metagenome ERZ1034361 (study PRJEB33736, sample SAMEA104284507) | Azolla filiculoides | biome: Urban; feature: Water surface; material: Ditch water | place: Netherlands | collected 2015-10-28 | depth 0-0.1 m ...
AGTAAGGCTGTTGCGGGTGCACAGATTGTTCTTGTTGCGGTGAAGCCCGCCATGGTTCCTGACCTGCTCGATGAGATCTCTCCTGCGCTCGCCGAAGGCGCCATCGTGGTCAGCGTTGCTGCGGGAGTCACCACCGCAACGATGGAAGCTCACCTTCCCGACCACGTTTCTGTCATCCGCACCATGCCCAACACTCCCTCCAAGATTGGACTGGGAGTGACTGGCATCGCTGCGGGAACTCGCTCGACCACAGCTCAGCTCGATCTGGTGTGCTCGATGTTCAGCACCGTAGGTGAAGTGATCGTTCTTCCCGAAAACAAGATTGATGCTTTGGGATCTATCTCAGGCTCTGGACCTGCCTATGTCTTCTACTTCATCGAGCAGTTGACCAAGGTTGCTGTGGAGCACGGCTTTACAGCTGAGCAGGCAGAGAAAATGGTGCAGGGCACCTTCCGCGGCGCTGTTGAACTGCTGGCTCAGTCAGGTGAAGAACCTGCAGAACTGCGCCGCCAGGTGACCAGCCCCAAGGGCAGCACTGAGCGAGCTATCGCTGTATTCGATGAAGCAGACATCAAGGACATCCTGCTCAAGGGAACGCAGGCAGCCATTGCCCGCTCTGAAGAAATGGCCCGAGGCGAGTAGTCCTACTTCGGAAGAGCTGCGAACTTTTCCACGTCATCGGGGTGACCTGAGACCAAGATCTGATCCCCGGCTTCGATGAGGGTTTCTGCTGTTGCGTAGGTGAAGGAAGCACCAGGCTTCTTCACTCCAACTGTGGTGATCTTGTATTCATTCCGAATACCAGCGCCACTCAACGTTTTGCCAATGAGAACCTTGGGTGGAAGCATCCGCACGATGGCAAAGTCTTCATCGACTTCTATGAAGTCCAACATCTGACCACTCAACAGGTGAGCGACGCGCTCGCCGGCCTCAGCTTCGGGATAAATCACATGGGTAGCACCGATGCGTTCGAGAATCTGACCGTGTGATCTGCTGATTGCCTTGGCCCAAATCTCGGGAATACCTAAGTCAACAAGATTGGCTGTGATGAGGACGCTGGCTTCAATGGATGAACCAACCGCCACAACAGCTATAGAAAACTCTTGAGCACCGATCTGTTGCAGTGCCTCGATCTTGGTGACATCTGCTTGCACCGTGTGAGTTACTCGTTCTGACCACTTCTGAACAAGCTCCATGTCAGAGTCAACTGCTAAAACTTCGCGGTCTAGCCGATCAAGCTCACCTGCAGTGGCAGCACCAAAACGGCCAAGCCCGATAACGAGCACAGCATTGTCTTTTTTCTTGCGATCAACCAACGATGGGCCTTTCTTCGGGGCGTCTAAAGAATTGTCCCACTTGGGACGCTGCTAGGGCAGCAGCCATGGTCACGGTACCGACTCTGCCCATGAACATCACGATGGACATCACATAGAGTCCTTCATCTGGGAGAGTTGCAGTGACACCGGTGGACATTCCCACCGTGGCAAATGCGGAGATGACATCAAAGAGAACGTATTCAAATGCGGCATCCGTGAATTCACTTACGATGAGCGCACCAATAGCAACTGTTGTCGCACCCCACAGCCCCACACTCACGGCAAGTCGAAGAACGTCCTGAGGGATTGTTCTACCGAAGGCTTCAATAGCGTTTCGGCCACGTGCTTCAGACAAAGCGGCCAAAATCAGCACCGCAAAAGTGGTTACTTTGATACCTCCAGCTGTAGATGCCGAACCACCGCCGATAAACATCAACATGTCTGTCATCAGCAAGGTGGAGGAGTCCAGCTGACCAATATCGACAAGGTTGAATCCCCCCGAGCGTGCCATGGTGGAGAGGAATGCTGCCTGATACGTCAATTCACCGGGACCCATTCCGCCGAAGACGAGACTGTTTTCAGGTTCAAGCAAGAGATAAGCGATGACCCCGCCTATCCACAAAATGGCCCAGGTCACCAGTGTGATCTTGACGTGCAGCGACCACTTTCTAGGGTTCTTGAGATTGCGGCTCAATGCATAGATGACGGGGAAACCGACGCTTCCGAGCAAGACTCCAACCATGATGAGTGTGAGGAACCAGTAGTCACCTGCAAACATTTCAAGCCCACCCACGTTCGGCGTGAACCCCGTGTTGGTGAATGACATTGCAGAGTAATAGAAGCTAAACCAAATACCTTCACCCAGTGGGTAACCTGCAGCAAGCACGCTTGGCAGCATCAATGCAGCAAGAACTGATTCGATAATCACAAGACTCAGCGCAACTGTTGCAAGCAGTCCGCCCACTTCGCCGAGACGAATAGCTTGCCCTTCGGATACGGGCCCGCTGTGAAGGCGAAGAGGGTTGGTATCACTTGCCGCCATCAATCGTGCGCGGAGTCCAAGACGACCAGAAATAATTGCACCAAGAATTGAGGCGAGAGTTAGTACGCCAAGAGCACCCACCTGAGTACCAGTGAAGACGATTGCATTGCCTAGAGGTGACCAATACGTTGCCATGTCCACAGTGCTCAGGCCTGCAACACAGATCGTAGAAACGGCAGAGAAAAGCGCGTCAGCAAAATTTGTGACTTCACCTGAAGCAGACGCGAATGGTTGCGAGAGTAAGAATGTGAAAACCGCAATTAAGGTCGCAAAGACGAGAAGCGCAAAACGAGAAGGCGAGCGAGACGCGAAAACCTCTACCCATTCACGCAAGCGTGAAGAGAAGGCTATAGGGCGTTCGGTAGCCATGAGTCCCCCTGCGTAATCTTGATATCGGACGTACTCATGCTACGCGGTGCATATAGGGCGGTAACCTTATTCCATGGCTGACATTTTTGACGTAGTCGCAGACTCCACCCGCCGCGAGATGCTGCAGATTCTTCTCGAGAACCTGGTGAAGGACTCCGGTGAGATGAGTGTGTCCGAACTCGTAGCTCGCACGGGCCTGAGTCAACCCACCGTTTCCAAGCAGCTCAAGGTTTTGCGCGAGGCAGGACTGGTTGGTGTTCGTGAAGATGGCCAGCACCGCCTCTACCATCTGGACCCCACACCTCTCGAAGAACTTGAAGACTGGGCTATTCCTTTCCTCAGCGTGAACTTTCCCGGCGATCTTGACGACGCCGGTCAGGAGCGACTCTTCGCAGCTGATGATGTTGTTTCTGCCGCTGCCACCTCGGTGGGAAGTGCTGCAGCAACGACCGTGTTCCAGGTCACCCAAGCTTTTGGAGACCTGCAGAACAGCACTAAAGATGCTGTTCGGAATGCAGTTTCCCGCCTTCGTAAATCCAGCGGTAAGTAATCCGCTAGACTTCCACGAGGCATTATTTGCCAGTCACTGATCGCAATCATCGCGATCTAGCCCAATTTTTGTGAGGTTCGTGTGGGTTCAGTCATCAAGAAGCGCCGCAAGCGTATGGCGAAGAAGAAGCACCGTAAGTTGCTTCGTAAGACTCGCCACCAGCGTCGTAACAAGAAGTAGGTCTCTACTTCTTCAGCACAAAGGCGTCAGAGCATCAGCTCTGGCGCTTTTTGCTGTCTCTGGGCAGTGACCAGTGTCATAGTCTGGAAGGGTGTCCGAGATAACCCTCACCCTGATTGGCAAGCCTGGCTGCCATCTTTGTGATGATGCAGAAGCAGTAGTTGCCTCCGTGGTGGGAACCCTCCCTGAGCTCCCCATCACCGTGGAGAAACTCAGCATCGAAGACGATAAAGACCTCTTTGATTCCTATTGGGATCAAATCCCTGTGCTGTTGATCAATGGCAAGGTTCACAACTACTGGCGTATCGGCCCTGAGCGCCTGACAACAGCTTTGAAGGAGCTCGCATGAGTATTCGTCACATCGTGATGTGGAAGTTAGCCAGTGAGGCTCCTGAGGAGAAGCTTGCTCAGGCAGAGGAGATGCGCGTAGCTCTTGAGGGACTCAATGGCGTTGTTCCGTCGCTTCGCTCACTGACCGTTCGACCTAACGCTTTGTTCGTGGGTGCAAACTACGACGTTGTACTCGACTCCACTTTCGATGATGCAGACGGCCTTGCTGCTTATGCTTCCCACCCTGCCCACGAAGAAGCAGCCAAGGTGATTAAGAAGTATGCAGCCGAACGCACTGCTGTGGACTACGAGTTCTAATAACCATGTGTTAACGACGAAGGCCCCGGGATTAACCGGGGCCTTCGTCGTGTCTATGACTAGTTAGAAGAAAGAATCTTCTTCTTCAGTGCAGTGAACTCTGCCGCGGTCAGTGCGCCGGAGTCCTTGAGTGCCTGTGCCTTAGCAATCTCATCTGCGTGAGAGTTGCCTGCAACCTGCTTGATGTAAGCGTCAGCCTGAGCCTGTGCTTCCTGCATTGCAGCCTGCTGGCGCTGAGCCATACCGCCACCGCGAACGATGAGGTAGATCAAAGCAGTGATCCAGAAACCGATGATGAGGAAGAAGATCCATGCAGCCTTAGCCCAGCCGGACATCTTGTGGTCGCGGAAGAGGTCGCCGATGATCGAGAAGAGAACCATCAGGTAAGCAATGAATACAAATGCCCAGATGAACATTGTGAGGAAGGACATGTCGCCCATAGTTGTAAACCTTTCAGAAGTGGAACCGGTAAAACCGAAACCTGTGTGGGAAATTTATCCCAACACGTAATCGTAGCGAGGATTAGGCTAAAGGTATGAGTAATCCACAGGACAAGATCACGATGTATGGCGCCGAGTGGTGTGGCGACTGCCGCCGCTCGAAGAAGCTTCTCGACACTCTTGGTGTCGACTACGACTACGTTGACCTCGAGGCAGTGCCCGAAGCTGCCGCTATTGCCGAGGGAATTGCAGGCCGCAAGAACATTCCTGTCATCTCATTCCCAGATGGCGCATTCCAGGTTGAGCCTGCCGACAGCGAACTACACGCCAAGCTCAAAGAACTGGGCTCAATCTAAAGTTCATCTACTTAACACACAAATGCCTCCGAAATTCGGAGGCATTTGTTGTTGAAACTGTTCTGACTAGGGAGTCAGGCGGTTGGGTCCACGGAAGAGGTAAGTCACCTCACGCAGGTTGGGCTGGTGCAACATGAGCATCATCACGCGGGAGAGACCCATGCCGAATCCACCGTGGGGTGGAACGCCGTAACGGAAGAAGTCGAGGTAGAACTCAAGCTCCTTAGGGTCGAGACCCTTCTCGCGTGCCTGTGCTTCGAGGATGTCGATGCGGTGTTCACGCTGAGCACCTGTGGTGATTTCGGTTCCGCGCCAGATCAGGTCGTAGCTGTTGGTGATGGTCTGATCTTCAGCATTACGCATGTGATAGAACGGACGAATGCTGGTGGCGTAGTCGGTCAAGAAGACGAACTCGTGGCCATACTTCTCTGCCACGTAGGCAGCAATCTGGCGCTCACCCTCAGGGTCCATGTCGTCATCGTTGCGAGGAACTTCGTAACCGCGCTCAGCGACAATCTTCTTGGCTTCAGCCAGAGGGATGCGGGGGAAAGGAATGGTGGGAACGACGACGTCCACGTCGAAGAGTTCCTTGATTTCTTCACCGTGCTTTTCTTTCACCGCGCTGATGGCCGCAACGAGAAGCTCTTCCTGCATTTTCATCACGTCTTCGTGGCTGTCGATCCAGCTGATCTCAGCGTCAACAGAAATGAACTCAGTTGCGTGGCGAGAAGTGAAAGAAGGGTCTGCGCGGAAGACGGGGCCGATCTCGAAGATCTTGCCGAAGCCAGCGGACTGTGCCATCTGCTTGAAGAACTGAGGAGACTGCGCAAGGTATGCCTTGCCTTCGAAGTATTCGACTTCGAAGAGCTCAGCGTTGGACTCGCTGGCGCTGGCCATGAGCTTGGGGGTGTGCAGCTCGATGTAGTCGCGCTCAATCCAGTAAGAACGCATGGCGTGCTCAAGGGTGGTCTGTGCGCGGAAGATGAGGTTGTTGCGAGCTTCACGCAGATCCAGGAAGCGCCAGTCGAGACGCTTGTCAATGCTGCTGTCAGCTGCAATCGGGGTCTCAGGGTTCGCTGCGGTGACGACTTCGATGTCTGCGATCTTGATTTCGAGACCGCCGAGCTTCACGCGCTCGTCGAGCTTGAGCTCACCGGTCACACGAATGAATGATCCAGTTGCCAGGCCAGAGATGATGTCTGCAATGGGGTCAGACTCTTCAGCGCGAGGGTGGACCAGCTGTGCTGCGCCGCTCTCGTCGCGGAGCACAACGAACTGCACCTTCTTCTGGTCACGGACCTTATCGACCCATCCGGCCACGGTTACGTTGCCCTCAGGAATGGTTGCCAGGTTCTTAATTACGATGCGTTCAGTCACAAGAGGTAAGTTTACTGGCCCGCTCTCGGCGAATTCACCGGAACGGCATCCGTAGACTTAGAGGCATGGTCGCCACTCAGTTACACCTCGTCCGTCACGGTGAGGTTTTCAACCCGAACAGGGTGCTGTATGGCCGTTTGCCTGAGTACGGTCTCTCCGAGTCTGGCCACCAGATGGCTGCCCTTGCCGCCGCTGATTTAGCTGGCCGTGGTCGCGCCTATTCGCGACTGATTGCGTCTCCTTTGCAGCGCACGCAGGAGTCAGCAGCACCAGTAGCCAAGGCTCTGGCTTTGCCCATTGACATTGATGAGCGGGTTATTGAACCCACCAACGCTTTTGAGGGCAAGCGCATGCGCGGAGCCGACTCTGCGCTGAAGGATCCTGGTAACTGGAAATACCTCGTGAACCCTTTCCGTCCCAGCTGGGGCGAGCCCTATCAATCCATTGCTTCGCGCATGCGCGACGCCATGATTGATGCCGCTACCTCTGTTCCCGGCGGTGACGTGGTGATTGTGAGCCACCAGCTACCCATCTGGATGGTTCACCGCGACGTCAACGGCAAGAACTTATTCCACGATCCCCGCGCTCGCCGCTGCACGCTCTCCAGCATCACCACACTGGAACTCATCGACCCCATGAAGCCGGAGCTCGGTTTTGTCGAAGTGGGTTATGTGGAACCTGCAGCAGAGCTCACGGCAACCGCATTGGATGTGGGCGCAGTATGAGAAAGCTCACCACGCTTCTTGTTGCCGGTGCAGCTGTGATTGCTCTGGGACTTACTGGGTGCTCGAGCGATCCTCTCGCAGAGCAATACCGCGAAGGCTCGAACAAGAACTACATCGCCGGCGATGGTTCGGTTACAGAGATCACTCTGGAAAACCGCGGAGACGTCATTACGTTCTCGGGTACGACCGAGACGGGTGCCACAGTTTCTTCAGCCGACTACCTGGGCAATGTTCTCGTGGTCAACTTTTGGTACGCAGGTTGCGCACCCTGCCGAGCAGAAGCACCTGATCTGGAACAGGTCTACACAGATACCGCCCCTTCTGGCGTGAACTTCTTGGGCGTGAATGTGCGCGACCAGGCTGCAACGATTGACAGTTTCAATGTTCGCTTCGGCATTACCTACCCCAGCATCATCGACCAGGACGGGCAGGCGCAGCTGGCCTTTGCAGCACAGGTTCCCCCCAACGCTGTTCCCACCACCCTGATCCTGGATGCCCAAGGCCGCGTCGCGGCACGCATCTTGGGTCAGCTCAAGGATCCATCGATTCTCTCCACTCTGATTACTGACATCGCTGCCGAATCGGGTGCGAATTAATGAACGTGGGTGAGCTGGTTTACAGCGGGCAACTTCTTGTTGCCATTCCACTGGCATTACTTGCTGGTCTCATCTCGTTTGCTTCGCCCTGCGTTCTTCCTCTAGTCCCCGGTTACCTTGCCTATGTCAGCGGGGTAACCGCACCGGCAACAGATAAGCAGGGTCGCCGCAGAAACATCCGCCGCATGGTGGCTGGTGTGACCCTTTTCATTGCCGGTTTCTCTGTGGTCTTTGTGCTCTATGGCGCAGCCTTCGGAGCTATTGGTGCCTGGCTCGTTCAGTGGCAGGGCATGATCATCCACTTACTTGGCTTTGTCGTCATTGCGATGGGTCTGGTCTTTATCGGCCAGTTCGGATTCTTCCAGCGCACCGCCAAGCTCAAGATTGCTCCGGCTACTGGTCTTGCGGGAGCTCCCTTGCTGGGTGTTGTCTTTGGCCTCGGCTGGACTCCCTGCATGGGCCCCACACTGACCGCCATCTTGTCGCTCAGCATTGACGCTGCTTCCCCGTGGCGCGGAGCTCTGCTGGGCTTTGCGTATTGCTTAGGTCTCGGCATCCCCTTTGTGCTTCTTGCGCTGGGCTTAGGCTGGGCAACAGGTTCGGTCGCTTTCCTCAAGCGTCACATTCGAGCCATCAACATCTTCGGTGGAGTTCTGCTGATCGTCATGGGTGTTCTCATGGTGACCGGATTGTGGACTGCATGGATCTATCAACTACAGGCGGTGATCAGTAACTTTGTCCCGTCCCTCTGATCACATTGATTCCAAGCCCGTTGATGTCGACGCCAAGATAGTGAACCCCAACCTCGGTGTTGTGGGCTGGTTGCGCTGGTTCTGGCGTCAGCTCACCAGCATGCGCACCGCACTGCTTCTTCTGTTGTTGTTGGCCATCGCTGCCGTTCCCGGATCCCTTGTCCCTCAGCGCAGCTCTGACCCCAATGGTGTCAGCCAGTACTTCGTGGACCACAAGGACACTGCCCCGATTCTGGATCAGTTCCAGATGTTCGATGTGTATTCCTCTGCGTGGTTCTCGGCTATCTACCTGCTCCTGTTTATTTCTCTGATTGGCTGTGTTCTTCCCCGCACCAAGCACCACATCGAGGCCCTGCAGGCTAAGCCACCGGTGACTCCGGCAAACCTGGTTCGTCTTCCTGCCTACGCCAAGATTTCTGTCTCAGGCAAGAGTGCTGAAGAAGTACTCGAGGCCGCTCGAGCGGTTCTCAAGGCAGACCGTTACCGCGTTGCACGTTATGACCGTGCTGCCGGCGGCAAGGGAAAGCTCAAGAGTGAAGCAGCAATCACCGTCTCTGCTGAGCGCGGTTACATGCGTGAGACCGGAAACCTCATCTTCCACTTTGCGCTCGTCGGTGTTCTCATTGCCGTTGGCTTTGGCGGCGGCTTCGGCTTTGCGGGCCAGCGCGCCATCTATGAAGGCCAAGCATTCACCAACTCCCTGATTGCTTTTGACTCGTTCAACCCTGGACGTTTCTTCAACTCAGCCAACCTGACGCCCTACACAATCCAGCTGGATAAGTTCACGGCTGTCTATGAAGAGCAGAACTCCAACGCCATTGGACAGCCCGTGGACTTCACCGCTGAGGTCACCACCCAGATCAAGGGTGAAGAACCCCAGAAGCAAACCATCAAGGTCAATGAACCGCTTCGCATTGCTGGCACGGACGTCTATCTCTTGGGCAACGGTTATGCGCCCACGGTGACGGTCCGCGATCCTGAGGGCAACGTCATCTTCACCGACTCGGTGAACTTCCTGCCTCAAGACAAGAACCTCACCTCGCTTGGTGTGATCAAACTTCCTGACGGCTTGGCAGAACAGGTCGGCCTGATTGGCTTCTTCTACCCCACAGTGAGCGAAGGCCACAGCGGTGCATTCTTCTCGATGTATCCAGACTTGATTGACCCTCGCCTCACCTTGGACGTCTATGCCGGTGACCTCGGTCTCGACGAGGGCATCCCCCGCTCGGTCTATGCCCTCGATACGGAGGACATGACCAAGCTGGCTGGCCGTAAAGCACCACAGAAGTCTCTGGAGTTCAGCATCGGCGACACCGTGGAACTACCCAACGGTTTAGGAACCGTCACCTTTGATGGCGTGAAGCGTTTCGTCTCTCTCGACATCCACCGCGACCCCACTCAAGGCTGGGTTCTGGTATTCGCGCTCTCTGCCCTTGGTGGCCTCCTCATCTCCCTCTTTGTGCCGCGCAGGCGCATGTGGGTTTCGGTCACTGAAAACGCAGACGGTTCGGTCACAGCGGAATGCGCTGGTCTTGCCCGCGGAGATGACCCCACCCTGGAGGGCGCAGTTATTGCCCTGAAGGACAAGCTCGAACGAGCCTTAGGATTGACCCGTGACTGACACCCTCTCGCAGTACTCCGTACTTGCCCTCTACTCGGCCATGGCAATCTATGCCATCGCCTTCGTGCTGTTCACGCTCGATCTGGCCAAAGGCGCCAGTGATGACTCATCAGCTGTGGGTGAGGCGAAGAAGGTCGTAGTCGTCCCAGAACGTCGCAAGCTTGCTCGCGTGGCTATGGCTCTGACGGTCATCGGATTCTTGTTGCAGCTTGCCGCCACTCTGATGCGCGGTTTTGCCGCATCTCGCGTGCCCTGGGCAAACATGTATGAGTTCGCCATGACCGGCACGCTCATCATCGTGGGTGTCTTCTTGCTGGTGAACCTGAAGTGGGACATGAAGTTCCTCGGGTCCTTTGTCACCGGTCTTGTGCTTCTACTGCTCGGCCTTGCTGCCACTCGCTACTACGTCGAGATTGTTCCTCTTCCACCAGCGCTCCAGTCCTACTGGCTCGTCATTCACGTATTCGTGGCCACGTTGGCAACGGGCTTCTTTGCTCTCGGTTTCGCACTCTCACTGATGCAGTTGCTGCAGACCAAGCGCGAGAACGCTGCTGCAGCAAAAGAGAAGACCCGTCTAGGTTTCCTTACTCGTTTGCCCGATTCCGTGCAGCTCGAGAACTATGCCTACCGCCTGATCATTATCGGTTTCGTGCTCTGGACCTTCACACTTATTGCAGGTGCAATCTGGGCAGAAAAGGCCTGGGGTCGTTACTGGGGTTGGGACACCAAGGAAGTCTGGACCTTCATCATCTGGACCATCTATGCCGGTTACATCCACGCGCGTTCCACGCGTGGATGGCGTGGCAGTCGTTCTGCCTGGCTAGCAATGGTCGGCTTTGCTGCGGTGATGTTCAACTTCACCGTCGTGAACATCTTCTTCAAGGGCCTGCACGCTTACTCAGGCCTCTAGGTCATCAGAGCAAGTCGTAGCAGCGCTCCAGCCGCTCCAGCCACCACGCAGTGGTGTCAGGGCTGGCTGCGAAGCGCTCTAACAAGTCTTCACTGACCACGGGGCGCTGGACTGTAATCGCTCCACCTTGGGCAACCAGGGGAGCAGCAGTGACGTCTCCGGCTAAGAGTGACGCAGTTCCTAAACCGCAGTCGAAGTTCAGGTCCTTCACGGCGGCAGCGGCATAGAGGCCCATAGCGATGCCGACAGAAGACTCCAGGGCACTGGAGAGAACAATGGGCAGCGACACTTCTTCAGAGAGCTGCACAATCTTCGAGATGCCACCAAGAGGCTGTGCTTTCAGCACCAACACGTCTGCCGCAACGGCTTGTGCAACGGCACGAGGATCCTCTGCTTTGCGAATACTTTCATCGGCAGCAATAGGCACGTCCATGTAGTGAGTGCGTTCACGCAGCTCTGCGAGTTCCTCCAGAGAAGCACAGGGCTGTTCGACATATTCAAGATCAAACTCTGCCAGGGCATGGAAGGCATGTTCTGCCTCATCCACATTCCAGGCAGCGTTGGCATCCACACGGATGCGGCCCTCAGGGCCCAAGATCCTGCGCACTTCACGGACGCGTTCCACGTCTTCACTGAGGAGCTGCCCAGGTTCGCCCACCTTCACCTTGGCTGTGCGACAGCCATCGAAGTGGGAGAGAACTTCAGCAACCTGATCAGGAGCAACAGCTGGAACGGTGGCATTGACCATGATCTGGTCGCGATACAGCTGGGGTAATGGCTGCCAGCCAAACTCGATAGCCGCACGTAGCCAGTGCACAGCTTCATCATCGTTGTATTCCACGAAAGGGCTGAACTCAGTCCAGCCTTCGGGGCCCTGGAACAGCATGACCTCCCTGGACCAGATGCCACGGAACTTCACCGCAAGGGGTAATGAGACCACGCGGGCGGTAGCCAAAAGGTCTGAGAGACGTGGGTGCACGTCCCTAGTCTCCCACCGTTGCTGTGGTTCTCGTAGGCTGGAGGCATGGCATCTCCCGTTTCGGACATCTTTGACCCCACGCAGTGGGTTGTTGCACCTGGCTCAGAAGGCTTCACGGACATCACCTACCACCTTGACGTGCGCGGACAGGTGGCACGTATTGCCTTCAACCGTCCCGAGGTGCGCAACGCATTCCGCCCCCAGACGGTTGATGAGCTCTACCGCGCACTCGATGATGCGCGCCAGAACAGCAAGGTGGGGGTTGTCCTCATCACCGGCAATGGCCCCAGCCCGAAGGATGGCGGCTGGGCATTCTGCTCTGGTGGAGACCAGCGCATCCGCGGCAAGGCAGGCTATGAATACGCCGACGGTTCCACCGGAACCGGTCGTCTGCACATTCTTGAAGTACAGCGCTTGATTCGCACTATGCCCAAGGTTGTCATTGCTGTCATCCCTGGTTGGGCTGCCGGTGGCGGACATTCACTGCACGTGGTCTGCGATCTCTCCATCGCCAGCCGCGAGCACGCACACTTCAAGCAGACCGATGCTGACGTGGGCTCATTTGATGCCGGATATGGCAGTGCCTACTTTGCCAAGCAGGTTGGCCAGAAGTTTGCTCGCGAAGTTTTCTTCCTCGCCGAGGAATACAGCGCACAGCGTGCGTATGAAATGGGTGCCGTCAACCGCGTTGTTGCACACGAAGACCTCGAAACCGAAGCCCTCGCTATGGCACGCACCATCATGACCAAGTCACCAACCGCAATCCGCATGCTGAAGTTTGCGTTCAACGCAACTGACGACGGCATCCTGGGACAACAGGTCTTTGCTGGTGAAGCTACCCGTCTGGCCTATGGCACTGACGAGGCAGTGGAAGGTCGCGACTCCTTCTTACAGAAGCGCGAACCTGACTGGTCGCCTTACCCCTGGCACTACTAGGTTCCACATGACTGCTGTGGTGCTCTGTGATGCGGCTGCGCCGCAACAGGTGTTTGCCGCACTCTCTGATGCTCTGGGCAACAACGGTCCAGCAGTACTCGTTCGGGATGCACGTGCTTCACGGATGGTCGCAGCAGGTGAGAACCCGCTGACCGAATCTCCTGAGGGAACTGCTTTGCTCATCCAGACCTCGGGCACCTCAGGAAAACCTAAGACGGTTGCTCTGAGCGCAGCGGCACTTCGTGCCAGCGCGGTATCAGCACACGAACGTCTAGGCGGAGCAGGTCAATGGTTACTGGCCTTGCCACTGACCTATATCGCAGGCATGTCTGTTCTTGTGAGATCAATTGAGTCAGGCACAGAACCGGTGTACATGCCCAGTGGCCCTTTTGATGCGCGCACCTTCTTGCGCTCCGTCAGTGTGATGACCGGAGAGCGCCGCTACACAGCACTTGTCCCTGTTCAACTGGCACGTGTGCTCGATGAAGCAGAAGACAGCGCAGATGCTCTGGAGCTCCTGCGATCCCTTGATGCTGTTCTGATTGGCGGACAAGCTCTTGAACCTGAACTGCGCGAGCGTGCTGATTCACTGGGCGTCAAGATTGTCACCACCTATGGCTCGAGCGAGACATCCGGTGGTTGTGTTTATGACGGTGTTCCGCTTGCGGGGGTCAGTGTGGAAATAGCTGAAGACTCGGGCGAGATCCTCATCTCAGCACCACAGCTTGCGACTGAATACGTGGCTGATGAACAGCGCACTGCAGATACATTCCAAAACAGGAATGGAATCATTTGGTATCACACCGGAGATGCAGGAAGTCTAGAAAACGGCGTAATTACAGTCCTCGGGCGACTCGATCGAGTGATTACATCCGGTGGGCTCAAGATTGACCTTGATGCTGTGGAGGCCGTAGTTCGGGCGATTGCAGGCTGTACTCAGGCGTTGGCAATACATATTCCAGATTCGGAATGGGGTGTCCGCCCCGCTGTTGTTGTGCCTGGAGTTGAACACAGTGCCGAGCTCTCAGCGCAGATCTATGACGACATTGTTGCTGAGCTGGGTCGCGTTGCAGCACCCAAGGTTGTCTGCTTCATTGACGAGATTCCACGGTTGAGCTCAGGCAAGCCAGACCTGCTCGCACTGTCTGCATTCGCTGCGACGCAGAAGTAGGCTCGGACGTATGAGTAAGACCAGCAAGAAGCACCACGGTTCCGTCTCCCACAAACCTCGCAAGGCAACGGCAGCTGATTGGATCTCGGGTGCACGCATTCGAACCCTTCCTCTCGCCTTTGCCCCTGTTGCTATTGGTTCGGGTGCCGCGTCCATCACCGAGCAGTTCAACGCTCCTGTTGCTCTGCTCTGTTTGGTTGTTGCTTTGGCTCTGCAGATTGGTGTCAACTACTCCAACGATTACTCCGACGGAGTTCGTGGCACTGATGACTACCGAGTCGGACCTGCACGTCTGACCGGTTCAGGTGCCGCAGATCCCAAGAAGGTCTTAGCTGTTGCACTCGCCTTCTTTGCTCTCTCGGGTATTGCCGGAATTGTCATTGTGATTCTCACCAGCGCCTGGTGGATGTTGGCAGTCGGTGCTGTTGCAATTGTTGCTGCCTGGTTCTACACCGGAGGCCGTCGCCCCTATGGCTATGCCGGCCTGGGTGAAGTCATGGTTTTCATTTTCTTCGGACTAGTGGCAACCCTGGGTACGACCTATGTCCAAACCGGCACCTTCAGTCAGGAAAGCCTGCTGGGTGGAATTGGCATTGGATTGATTTCCTGTGCCGTTCTGGTAGTAAATAACATCCGCGATATTGCTACCGACACTCTTGCTGGAAAGAAGACTCTGGCCGTTCGTTTGGGTCGCACGGCGTCAGCAGTGCTCTTCTGCATCTTGATGTTGATTCCTTTTGGAATCGTCATCTACGTCGGCTTCTTCTACACAGCAGCATTGCTGACCCTGTTTGCACTGTTGGCTGCACTGCCCGCCTGCTTGATTACAGTCATGGCCAAGACACCGCAGGAATACATCCTGGCGTTGAAGCTCTCCAGCCTGACTGGACTGCTGTATGGCTTAGGCCTTGCCTTTGCTTTCTTTAGCTAGGCCAGCTTCAACTTCTGCGTCTTCAGCGTCTGCGTCTTTGTCGGTGTTGACCGACTTGGCAGCACGCTTCTCGTAAAGAGATTCAGATAAAGCGTTGCGGGTTTTCGCGAAGAAGATGTAGGAAACGCACAGGCCGATGATGGCGGAGAGCACAGCTGCAAGCCAAGGAGTCATTCCCAGCAGAAGCATGATTGCCAAGGGGAGCGCAAAAGCTGCCAAGCGCATCAGGCTGAACCAGAACCATGTTGATTTCTTCACACCTCAAGTCTAAACCGGCGGGGCTGTGAGCTACACGGGAGCCAACCTAGACTGGAAGCACTATGACCCGTGTCCTGATCGTCCTCGCTGCCCTCGCTGTGGCACTCATGGTTTTCTCTCTTGTCGATGCCATTCTCATCGACCGCTTCCGCGTGCGAGGAGTTCCCAAGGGTTTGTGGATCGTATTGATCTTGATTCTGCCGGTGGTGGGATCGATTCTCTGGCTCACTGTGGGACGTGGACGCAAGAATGGCCCCGGTTCCAAGCGCGGTTCTGTCGCTCCAGATGACGACATCGATTTTCTCCGAGGGTTGAACACTGATCCGCCCAGTGATGGTCCACGTGGCTAAACCAGCTCCCGCTTCCGTTTTCGCTGCAGAGTTCCTTACTCATGTAGTGGAACTCGGCGTGCAGCACATCGTTCTTTCTCCCGGTGCTCGTTCGCAAGCACTTGCTTTGGTGGCAGCCGAACTAGAACGTCGCGGCGATGTGAAGCTTCACGTGCGCATCGATGAGCGCGCTGCTGGATTCCTTGCCCTTGGACTTGCGGTGGAAACCCGCACACCAGCCGTTGTGATCACCACCTCAGGTTCTGCAGTGGCGAACCTTCACCCAGCCGTTCTCGAGGCACACCATGCAGGTGTGCCGATGATTGTTCTCACCGCTGACCGCCCTGAAGAATTGCGTGAGATTGGAAGCAACCAAACCACTCACCAGCATGACATTTTCGGACCCGCTGTTCGCTTGAGCGTGGACGAACCCGCACCTGTTCCTGGTGCGACTGCAGAGCGTCGTGGTGCTGAGCTGGCCAATGATGCGTTCTACGCCTCAACTGATCACTACGCACCCGGTCCTGTTCATCTCAATGTGGCATTCCGTGAGCCGCTCTCCAGCACGATTGACGTTCGACCGGTCGAACTCCTTATTCAGTCCTTGCGACCTGTTGAGCCAGGTATCTCCCTCGAACTCAACCGCGGTCCGAACACTTTGGTCATTGCTGGCGCTGATGCGGGTCCACGTGCTGAAGAAGTTGCTCATGAAGGTGGGTGGCCGCTTATCGCTGAGGTCACCAGTGGTTCACGCTATGGTCGCAACCTCATCCCTGCCTACCGAGAACTTCTCTCCAACCCTGAGCTCACCAGACTCGTTGAGCGCATCGTGGTCTTTGGCCACCCCACGCTCAGTCGTGAAATTCCTGCGCTGATTGGTGACTCCAGCTCCGGCATCCAAACCATCGTTGTTCGGGGCGCAGCACCCGAGGGCTATAACCCTGGTCTCAACGTGTCCTCTTTCGTCAATGACGTCACAGTGGAACCAGGCGAGACAAACACAGACTGGCTCGGCCTCTGGATTCTGAACGGCCGCGACGCATTTGAACGTTATGAATCAACGGCTATTGACGCTGCTCTCGCCACTGCACCAAACGTGACGGCGTCACGCTCTGAGAGCATCGACGAGAAGAAAGCTTTCCTTGCTGCAGAGCTTGCAGCCTCCAGAGTGAAGATCTCTCGTGAGCTGTTGGTGGATGCCGTGTGGCGTTCAACTTGGCCACACGATCGCCTTGTCTTTGCGGCATCTCGTCTGATTCGCGTGGCAGACAAGTTTGTGGGTGGCAAGAAGATCACTGTCCACGCCAACCGTGGGCTTGCCGGCATTGACGGAACTATCGGAACAGGCATTGGTATTGCGTTGGGAACCGAGAATGCGCTGACGCGCATTGTGGTTGGCGATCTTGCTGCCCTGCATGATGCAGGCTCGATGCTTTTTGGAACTCAAGAAGAACGCCCCCGTGTCCAGGTGATCGTGGGCAACGATGGTGGCGGGACCATCTTTGATGCGCTCGAAGTAGGTCAGACTGCCTCGGCAGAAAACATGGACCGCGTCTTCCTGACCCCACAACAGGTCAGCTTGGAATCACTTTCCGCAGCCTATGGCTGGGGATACACCAAGGTCTCCACTGTGAGTGAGCTAGAACGCGCACTGACTGGTGCCGGTGATGGTCCTGAACTCGTCGAGGTTGAACTCGAGCGCTAGAAGCTTTCTAGCTCAGCGCATCCACGATGGGACGGAACTTCATTTCTGTTTCCACCAGTTCCTTTGAAGGAACAGAGTCAGACACGATTCCGCAGCCTGCATAGGCAGTGACGGTGGAACCAGAGAGCTGAGCACAGCGCAGTGCGATGGCCCATTCGCCATCGCCGTCTGCGCCAATCCAGCCGACGGGGCCGGCATAGCGGCCACGGTCAAAGGGCTCGAGGTCATCAATGACTTCAACGGCAGCAACTGTGGGTGTTCCTGCGACCGCTGCCGTGGGGTGAAGAGCAAAGACAAGGTCGAGTGAGTTAGATCCGCTAGCAAGAGTGCCGGCAATATCGGTAGCAAGGTGCCAGAGGTTAGGTAGCTTCAGCGTGAAGGGGGCGTCACTGACGGTGAGTTGTTCGGCATAGGGGGTCAAGGCGTTGACCACCGAGCGAGTGGCGAAGCCATGCTCATCCAGGTCTTTATGGCTCGAGGCAAGCTCTGCTGCATTCGCAACGTCAGTGGCAGTGTCGCTGCCACGACGGGCGGTTCCTGCCAGCACGCGTGCGGTGACCTTGCGGCCATGCACCGTGATGAGAGTTTCGGGGCTGGAGCCAAACAAGCCATCCACGCTAAAGGTCCAGCAGTCGGGATAGCTGTCAGCAAGGCGGTTGATGGCAACGCGAAGATCCTGAGTGCCCGCAAGCGTGCCCTCGAGTTCACGAGCGAGAACTACTTTCTCAACCTCACCAGCATCGATACGCTCGATGGCCTTGTTCACGGCAGAGGTGAAGCCCTCTTCAGAGAGCGAAGCAGGGGAGAGATGCACGACAGGTGCAGCTCCAAGTTTCGCGCTTGCCGAGATGTGTTCGGTCAACAGTTGCGCTGCTGAATTCTCTGTCAATGCCTCAACTGGGTCATCGGCAAAACCGATACGAGTCAGCCAGGTAACTCCAGCTCGTTGCCCCACAACCAGTCGAGGGATGATCAACACGCTGGGAACCTCGGAGGTGGAACGGAATGCGAACGTCCCAAAAGCCATCAGGCCAGAACCTGCCACGTTTACTTCATCAGTCACTGATGCTGCTGCGGCAACGTCACGCCAAGCGGTGCCAGCATCCTTGATGCGGGTCTTGCCAGAGAAGGACAGGGTTTCTACTTCACCGATGCCAACCAGGCCGTCACCGCGTCGCCACCACAGCAGTGGTGAGTCGACGCCGAGCAGGGTAAGCAACTCGGGGGAGACGGTTAATCGAACCGACTCCACACGAAGACCACGGGTTGCTGACAAGCTCACCTGAGACAGCCTACGCCGGAGCCGTAGACTTCTCTTGTGACTACAGCTGACCTTTCTAAGAAGCCCGAAGCCGTCTCGGCAATGTTTGATGACGTTGCCGCTGGCTATGACGTCACCAACAACCTGCTTTCCGCAGGAAATGCGTTGTTGTGGCGCATCGCAACCACCCGTGCAGTGAACCCCCAAGCATCTGAGCGGGTTCTCGACCTCGCTGCAGGCACCGGCACCAGCTCGGTGGCTCTCGCAAAGTCTGGAGCACACGTTGTTGCTGCAGATTTCTCCCCCGGCATGCTCGAGGTGGGCCGCCAGAAGCACGGATCTAATCCACTCGTTGAGTTCGTTGAAGCCGATGCAACCAAGCTTCCTTTTGAGGACAACAGCTTTGATGCAGTGACCATGTCTTTCGGTCTTCGGAATGTTGTCGAGCCCAAGAAGGCTCTAGCTGAGCTCTACCGTGTGACCAAGCCTGGTGGTCGCATTGTGATCTGTGAGTTCTCGACCCCACCTGCTGCACCTATCCGTGCGGGGTACAACTTCTACCTGCGCAAGGTCATGCCGATGGTGGCAAAGTATTCCTCCTCGAACACCGAGGCGTATACCTACCTCGCAGACTCGATCGAAGACTGGCCCAACCAGGCCACTCTGGCTACGTGGATTCGTGATGCCGGCTTCATGAACGTGGCCTACCGCAACCTCACCGCTGGCGTGGTTGCCCTTCACCGCGGCATTAAGCCCGTCGCCTGAGCAGGACTAGGCTGAACGAATGAGCACAAGCGTGAGTGGGGTAGCCGGTGTGACCGGTCGTCTTTCTCTGCGCCAGCGCTTGTTTGCCTCCCCTGAGACCAAGCAGCTCGCCGACACTATCGATGCGGGCGTTGCCACCATCGAAGAAGGCTTGAGCAAAGAGCTTCACTTCACCGATGCGTTGGCAGATGTCTCTGGTCGCTACCTATTTGGTGCCGGTGGCAAGCGTGTTCGCCCCATGCTCACACTGCTCACTGCTCAGCTGGGTAATGGCGCAACACCTGAGGTCATTACGGCAGCTCAGGCTATTGAGATCACTCACCTCGCGTCGCTGTATCACGATGACGTCATGGACGAAGCTCCGCTTCGTCGCGGTGTTCCCAGTGCACATGAAGTCTGGGGCAACTCGGTAGCGATCCTCACCGGTGACCTCCTGTTCTCTCGTGCCAGCACCCTGATGACCCGCTTGGGTGAAAAGGCCATGCTGTTGCAGTCAGAAACCTTTGAGCGTCTCTGCCTGGGTCAGCTACACGAAACCATCGGTCCTCGACCCGATGAAGACCCTGTTTCTCACTACATCCAGGTGCTGGCTGATAAGACAGGTTCACTGATTTCTGCAGCAGCACGCTGCGGCATTGTCTACTCCGGTGCACCTTTGGAATACGAAGACGCCATGGTGGAGTTCGGTGACAAGATTGGCGTGGCCTTCCAGCTCGCTGATGACGTGCTTGACCTCTCTCCTGAATCTACTGCTACGGGCAAGCAGGCAGGCACTGACCTGCGTGCAGGTGTTCCCACTCTCCCCACTCTTTTGCTCGAGCAGCAGGCAGCTACTGATCCAGCCGCAGCTGCATTGCTCGCTCGCATCCGCGATGACGCGGATGACGCCTCTGCTGAAGCAGATGCTGACCTTCAGCTCGCTATCGCTGAGCTCTATGCACACCCGGTTACTCAGGCCACACGTGAAGAGGCTCGTCGCTGGGCAGCAGAAGCTGTTGCCGCCTTGGATATCTTGCCTGCAGGTGCTGTCAAGCAGGCACTTTCTGCCTTCGCAGAGCACGTCGTATCTCGCTCGGCCTAAGCCATGGCGAAGCCACGGGTTGATCCCACTGAGGGACATGCAGCTGTTGTTGCAGTTCTCGCCGGTTCTTCGGCACGGGAAGATGTTGCGGGTGCGGTTCGGTATCTCTTGCAGTTGCTGAGTGATGCTGCTCCCGGACACACGGTTGAACTTCGGGTCCCACCCTTTGGTGCTATCCAGTGCGTGGAAGGGCCAGAACATACGCGGGGGACTCCACCGAATGTGGTGGAGATGGATTCACCCACCTGGATTGCCTTGGCGACGGGCTCAGTGAGTTGGGCAGAGGCTTACGACCAGGGCAAGATCAGTGCTTCTGGTGTGCGCAGCAATCTGAGTTCTCAGCTACCACTGGCACAATGGTGACATGAGCGAAAAAGAGACGATCACCACCGAACAGGTCACTGTTCGCCGATCCCCCAAATACCTGACCTTCATGGTTACGGGAATTATCTTGGGTATCCTCGCAGCACTCATCCTCACCTTTGCGCTGCCCAATGAGAGTGAATTCACTCTCACGCAGATCTTCGGCTTCATGCTGTTGATCACCGGAACCGTGGGTGGAACCCTCGGTCTGGTCTTCGCACTAATCGTGGATCGCTACTTCTCGCGCCACGTCACCCAGGCAACAGCTGAGAAAATCGCTGTCACCAAGGACTAGTCCTTCTCGAACTAGCTCAGCTGGTTACGCTCGACCCAGTCCAAGTACTCAGGGGTGATGGTGCCGGTGACGTAGTCACCGGTGAAGCAGCTGACATCAAGACCGGTCAGCTTGGAGCCTTCCATGATGGCTGCTTCCATGTCGGCGACTTCCTGATAGATCAGGTGGTCTGCACCAAGTTCCTGAGCAATCTCAGGAATCTTGCGACCGTGAGCGATGAGCTCCTGACGCGACGGCATGTTGATGCCATAGACGTGGGGGTAACGAACGGGAGGAGCAGCAGAGGTGAAGGTCACCTTGTTTGCTCCAGCAGCACGGGCCATCTCCACGATTTCGCGAGAGGTGGTTCCACGAACGATCGAGTCATCCACGATGAGGACGTTCTTGCCCTTGAACTCAGCCGACATGGCGTTGAGCTTCTGGCGCACGGAACGCTTGCGCTGAGCCTGGCCAGGCATGATGAAGGTGCGACCGACGTAACGGTTCTTGAAGAAACCTTCGCGGTATTCCACACCCAGCTTGCGAGCCACCTGCATGGCAGAAGGTCGTGAAGAGTCAGGAATAGGCATAACCACATCGATGTCACCCAGAGGCGCATACTGAGCAACTGTTGCTGCCAAGCGGTCGCCCATGCGCAGACGAGTTTCGTAGACCGAGATGCCGTTCATTACGGAGTCGGGACGAGCGAGGTAAACATACTCGAACGAGCAGGGACGCAGAATGGGGTTCTCTGCGCACTGGCGCGAGAAGAGTTCACCATCCTTGGTGATGAAGATCGCTTCGCCGGGCTCGACATCTCGGATGATTTCGTAGCCACCGGATTCCAGCACGAGAGATTCGGACGCAACGACGTAGTCGAACTTGCCCTTCTCGTTGGCACGCTGACCCAAGATGAGCGGGCGGATGCCGAAGGGATCGCGGAAGGCGAGAAGGCCGTGACCTGCAATGATGGCGATGGTCGCATAGGAGCCTTCCACGCGCTTGTGGAGGTTCTCCACGGCGGTGAAGACGTGCTCGGGGCCAAGCTCCGTGCCGGAGACAGTTCCCTGAAGTTCGGTAGCAAGAACGTTAAGCAGAAGCTCGGTATCGCTCGAGGTGTTCACGTGACGACGGTCGATGCGGAACAGATCGTTGGTGAGTTCACGGGTGTTGGTGAGGTTACCGTTGTGAACCAAGATGATGCCGTAGGGGGCATTGACGTAGAAAGGCTGTGCTTCTTCTTCGTTAGAAGCGGCACCTGCAGTGGCATAGCGGACGTGACCAAGGCCGACATTACCGACCAGGGTGCGCATGTCACGGGTGCGGAAACCTTCGCGCACCTGACCCTTGGTCTTGTGCATGTGCAGGTGAGAACCATCTGCAGTTGCGATACCGGTGGAGTCTTGTCCGCGGTGCTGCAGAAGCAACAGTGCGTCGTAGATTTGCTGATTGACCGGCTCAGTAGAGACGATTCCGACGATGCCACACATGTGCGGTGGGAGCTCCTGAAAGTCGAGGGGCGTAAAGGAGCTCTGTCGAGTTCCTAGTCAAGTCTGGCACATCTTTCCTGAGGATAGACTTGACCCTGTGAGCCAGAATTCTTCCTACGCACGTGCGGGTGTAGACACCGCTGCCGGTGACCTCGCGGTCGAACTCATGAAGGCCTCGGTCAAGGCCACGCATGGCCCCGAAGTACTTGGTGGCGTAGGCGGTTTCGCGGGACTTTTCGACGTCTCTTTCCTTAAATCTTTTGATCGCCCGCTTCTGGCAACCAGCACCGATGGTGTGGGTACCAAGGTGGCAATTGCTCAGGCTCTGGACAAGCACGACACCATTGGTCAGGACCTGGTTGGCATGGTTGTGGACGACATCATCGTCTGCGGCGCACGCCCCTTGTTCATGACTGACTACATCGCCTGCGGCAAGGTCTACCCTGACCGCATTGCCGCCATTGTGAAGGGCATCGCAGATGCATGTTCCGCAACCGGCACCGCACTCGTCGGTGGCGAGACCGCAGAGCACCCAGGTCTCCTTGGCGTTGACGACTACGACGTAGCGGGTGCCGCTGTCGGTGTTGTCGAAGCGGCGGATCTTCTCGGTGCCGAGCGCGTGGTCAACGGTGACGTAGTTATCGCGATGGAATCTTCCGGTCTGCACTCCAACGGCTACTCGCTTGTTCGCCACATCCTGGCTGAGAACAAGCTTGGTTACTCCGACAACTCTGTTGACTTTGGCGGTGTGGTGGGCGAGGTTCTCCTCGAGCCCACTCGCCTTTACACCGGCCCTCTCGTTGAAGTGCTCGCTGATCCAGCTTTGGCTGGCAGCGTGCACGCCCTCAGCCACGTCACCGGCGGTGGCATTGCAGCTAACTTGGCTCGTGTTCTTCCCGTCGGCTCCTGGGTTGAAGTAGACCGCTCGACCTGGTCACCTAGCAACGTCTTCCGTGTGCTGACTTCTCTCTCTGGTGACACTCTCGAGAGCACGGAAGGAACCTGGAACCTGGGCGTGGGCATGTTCGCTGTCGTCAGCGCAGGTTCTGCATCGGCAGTGGTGAGCAAGCTTTCTGGCCTCGGTATTCCTTCGTGGGTTGTCGGTATGGTTTCCACTTCTGAGCGTGACTTCACCGGCTTTGAACAGGGCGCTAAGGGCGTCAACGGTGGCGCGGTGCGCCTGGTTGGCAACTACGCTAACTAGTTCCCCACTGCCGTGCTGATTCCTCTTCTTATCACCGGCGCTGTCGGAGGGTTTCTCTCTGGCTTCTTTGGTGTTGGCGGCGGCATCATCATGGTTCCGCTGCTCATGGCGTGGGCCAAGTTTGATCAAAAGCGAGCTTCGGCCACATCTCTTCTTGCCATCGTTCCCACTTCACTTGTGGGCGCAATTACGTATGCCAGCAATCACCAGGTAGATGTCTTAGTTGCTGCCCTGGTTGCCATCGGCGCAATTGTTGGAGCCCCGTTTGGCTCAAAGTTGTTGCGAGTGCTTCCCGTGGCGGTCATTCACTGGACCTTCATCACCATGATGGTGATTGAGGCAGTGCGACTGCTCTTTGTGACCGAAGAAACTCAAGGAAGTTTCGAACTGACGTTCATCTCAGGTGCTGGACTCATTGTCTTGGGCCTGGTTATGGGAGTTGCCTCCGGCATGCTCGGCATCGGTGGCGGGGTCATTGCCGTTCCGGTCTTTATGAGCTTCTTTGGGTTAGCACCGCTGTTGGCTAAGGGAACTTCGCTACTGGCAATGGTGCCCACAGCGATTGCCGGAACTATCCCCAACCTCAGGGCAGGTCTCGTTGTGCTCAAAGATGGGGTCATCGTGGGCATTGCTGCCGTGGCCGCATCATTTGGTGGAGTCGCGTTGGCATTTATCTTGCCGGATCAACTCTCAGCACAGCTCTTTGGATTGCTGTTGCTAGGCGTTGCGATTCAGAGCGCAGTGCGCAGACTGAAAAAGAAGTAGTTAAGCGGAAGCCGCAGCTTCGCTTTCCTCATCCTCGTCGTCGGGGTAGAGGTCAGCCCACTTGTCGATGAGTTCATCACCTTCAGAAACGTGACCGATCTCTTTTTCGAGTGCAGAGAGGTCAGTGTTTGGGCTGAAGTACTTCAGCTCGCGCGCAACTTTAGTGTGCTTCGCTTTTTGACGGCCACGCCCCATGCGTAACCCCTTACCTTGCTAACCGGGAAAAATTCACCGGATGACCATTAGGAAAAATCTAAGGGTAAGTCTAACACTGGCTTTCGCCTGTTTAGCCGAGGGGGCCGCCACCAAGAAGGTAGCCGGCGCCGACTGCCAACAGGCCTACCGCAGTGCTCCCGACAATGTTGAGGCCTGCTTGCATCCAATGACCTGCGCGAAGGCGTTCGATCGAGTCAACAGCAAAGGTGCTCATCGTGGTGAAACCACCACAAAAACCAGCAACGAGAACAAAGCTAACTTCGGGTGAAAGAACCGCATTTGCCAGCAGAGCAGCAAACAATCCCACGAGGAGCGAGCCCACAGCATTGACTACAAAGATGGCCAATGGGAAGCCATCTTTCTTTGCCGGAAGGATGACCGTGCTGGCATAGCGCAGAGACGCACCAACACCACCGGCGATGATCGCTAAGAACAGAGAGATGAAGTTCATTTACTTCACCGCCTTTTTCTTGGCGGATTTCTTGGCAAAGGGAGTTCCCACCCAGATGCCAAGTAGTGCAGCAAACAAACTTGTTCCAATGGAGAGGGCGAGATAGCCCGCCGTTGTCCAAGGGTCTTGAATGAGCAGTGCCTGCAACATCACGCCAGAGAACGTGGTGAAACCACCGAGCACACCAGGGCCCGCAGCCAACTTCATCCAATGCGGAGTCTTCGGTCTCGTCCACAAACCAGCAACCAGGAAGCCCAGCAAGAACGAACCCAAGGCGTTGATCACCAGGATGCTCACCAGCGACATCGTGAAGAAGATGAGGCTGAGCATGATGTCCAACAGGATACGAAGGGCGGTGCCGATGGCACCACCGATCGCAACCGGAAGGAGATCTTTTTTCACGACGTTGGTCTTTGGTTACTGGTCGTCTTTAGTGCGCTTAGCCGGGGTGACCGGCTTGCGCGCAATGGGACGGACGGGCTCACCGCGTCGTGACTGTCCAGGAACTGGACGTGAACGACGACCATAAATGATGTCGGTGGAGTCCAACAGCCAAGGCACAAGTGCAATGGCAACGCCGTGCTCCATCATGAGCTTCATCTTGAGACGACGAGCCTTGTGGTTGTGGAGCGCGTGCTCCCACCAGTGACCCACGATGTATTGGGGAAGGTAAACAGTCACAATCTCAGAACCGTGCGTTGCACGGTGTTCGCGAATGTGTTGAATCAGTGGCCAGCTCAGGTCGCGGTAGGGCGAGCTGATGATTCGCAGCGGCAGGTGAATGTTCTGACGGATCCA